>BCSF01000550.1_pt1 | contig 14205 bp, 10 predicted proteins | sample 1016431 | NCBI WGS metagenome assembly BCSF01 (sample SAMD00045685;SAMD00045686;SAMD00045687;SAMD00045688;SAMD00045689;SAMD00045690;SAMD00045691;SAMD00045692;SAMD00045684;SAMD00045690;SAMD00045691;SAMD00045692;SAMD00045684;SAMD00045685;SAMD00045686;SAMD00045687;SAMD00045688;SAMD00045689, study...
GCTCCAATTGGAGTTCCAGTTCTTGGGTTAATCTGGAAGTATACTACGTTATCATTTGGATTGTATGGATAAGAAGGAGTAGAAACAACCTTCCAAGTTCCATTCAACAGACCATTATAGTTAATGTTCTGTAGTCTGATCTCAGAGGAAGACTTAATATTAAGTGATCCAATAGTAACAGGATTGCTGCTCTGATCTACGAAAGTAAACTTAGCAATGTTTACACCCTGATCTACAATTACCTCAAGAGAAGAAATAACAGTGTTAGGAATAGTGTTGTAGATGTTAGCATAGATCCAACCAAGTGAACCGTTCTTATTGATTGCGCTACCCTTGAGTAGAATATCACCAGTTGTTGGTAGAACATTGGTGTAAGTTACATACTGAGTAGCAGCAAGTCTAGATCCACCAGCAGAAACGAGAGCGTCTTGGTTAGGTGTGATGTTAGAAGCAACACCGCCAGGAGCATGTGTCTGGATCTTATAGCTCTGACCTTCACCTCTAGAGTTGAATCCAAAGATAGCAGCATCAACACGGTTCTTACCAATTCTAATGTCACCAGTAGTGTTGGGGAAGAACGATTCTCTGTCAAGTGCGATATCCTGTGGTAAACCACTAATAGGATCAACCTCAGAGACAAGTGAGTAGATGACTAAAGGAGCATTGAGGTTCTTAAGTTGTCTATCAGGAACGTTAATTAGAACAGGTGAGTTAACGTTATTAACAAGTTCGCCATCTGGACCACCAACAATCGTAATGTTCTGGTTGAACGTTACAGGCGTATCGAATGTAGTAACGAGTTGTCCGATTACATCATCCTGATCTCCATCATCAGCAAGTTCTGCTCTATCGATGAAGGTTTCTTCACCAGTGATAGCGTTGATTCTTCTGTTACCAATGTACAGGTCACCCTGAGAGTTGATACCAGTGTAGAAGACGATACCAGCGTCTTGTTTCTTACTTTGTGCGTAGAAGTCCTCTTCGGGTTCTAGAACGATCTCCTGACGTGCTGGGAGACCTGTGGAGTAGTTACCAGGACCGAAACCAAGGTATTCAAACGTGTGGTTACCAGCACGAGCGATAGATGGTCTGCGAAGTTCAACGTAGTAACGCTGATCTGAAAGAACTTCACTGTCACCAGCAATAGGAATACGACGATCTTCAGAACCTGAAGTTGCGTTACCTAGTTGTGCTTTGATTTCATTAGCACCAGTGTAAGTGTTCTCAACAAATGCAGGTTGATTAGTCAAGTCACCCATCAATTCTCTGGTTACAGAGTTCTTGGTGTCGTTAACAGTGACCTTACCATGAATATAGTTATCAGCAGCAGAGTATGCCTGAGGTGGGTCAATTAACTGAGAGTAGTAGTTCTTCTCTTCGTTAGTTGTACCGTTCTTAGTAAACCAAAGAGGATCGTTTCTGTAGTTTAGAGGATACAGTTTACCAACTGGTTGAGAGAACTTGAACTTCTGGAAGTTAGTAGAAACACCAGCACCTTGTGGGAATGGCGAGATATTACCACGGAGAGCAGTTAGATAGTAGATACCATCTTGCTGACCTGCGATACGCTTCTGTAGTTCTTCACTATCAAAGATGTAGAAGGTATCTTCAATAACTCCAGAATCTTCAACCATTTCAACATAGTATTCAATACCAGCATCATCTTGAATACGATCACCAGGAGTGATGGTGTAAACGTTAGCGCCGTTTTGCTTGTAATAATACTCTGGGAAATTTTTTCTGATATGAGTCTTCAGAGGTAGTGATTTACCCATATCCTGATCTTCTAGCATGTCTGCGAAGACAGAACCTTGAGTGAATCTAGTGCTCTGGAACTCACTATACTCTAGTGAAGCAGTTCCCTTAGCACCACTGATACCCTTGATAATGAGGTAGTGATCACCACCAACACTGAAGTAAGAGTGGATGTAAGCAGTACCAGAAGAATTACCAGCGAATGAAATAGCATTTCCAACTGTGCTTTGTGTCTTATTAGCAACAAACTCGCCACCCTGTGGAGCAGAAATCCTAACTGTTGTTAGAATCTCATTTCTTAGACCAGGGAAATTCTTGGTGTCAATACCAAGATCAAAGACTGTTAGTTCTAGGTACTGAATGCTAGCATCTAGAACATCCTGAACATAACGACCAGATTGAATGGTAGCAGCAACACCTGAAGAGAATCTTGCGATTGCTCTATAGTCTACATCCTGATCTTCACCAGTTAGAGGTCTTCTGTATGGATCATATGCGTTGAGATCATTTAGAGTGTCATCAGCATCGAATTGAGACTGAGTGAATCCAATGAATTCGCCTGGTTGTTGTGGGTTCTCGAAGCGAGCACCATATACATTACCAGCAACAGGTTTGAGTAGTAGTTTCTGTGGAACAAGTCTACGAGTATCGTCAGTTCTTGTCTTGATAACGAATCCATTGATAGGATCTCTTGCATTCTCAAGATACTTAGGAATGACATAACGTAGTTTGTAAGTTCTCTCATCAGCATCTCTAGAGTCATTAATACGCTCATACCACGTATCAGTTGTGGTAGGCTTGCTCTGGTAATCTGCCTCGTGAATTCTGTAGAAGATTTCTTGATAAATGATGTTGTTATCAGATTCTCCAGTGATTCTGTCCTTACATTGTAAGAACCACTTACCATTGTCAGTGTCATCACCATTAAAGGTTGGATCAAAGCGCATTGGACTACGCTTCTTGTTAGCAAGAACTCTGAAACGTCCATTCGCATTGTTGAATGTGATTGGAGTTACATTGTTTAGAGCATCAGCAAGTGTCTTGTGAATAGTAAAGACTTTGCTGGTCTGATAACGAACAAAGAATTCAGCGTTAGGATTGATCTTACCTGCGTCAACACCAGAAGTAATCGCAACTGCTGGATCAGCAGCAAAAGTAGTAGACAGATCGGGTAGTTCACTACCTTCGATTGCTCTAAAGAATACTTTCTGAGGTGTAGTAGAAGTTGATGGTTTGTCGAAGATGTGAGCAATATCAGACTCAATACCACCAACAACAGTGTTGTTGAGATCACAAGAATATGTAATTAGATCATAGTCTTGATCAATGATGAATTGATAGATATCGATCTCAACATCGGGATCAATAACATCAGTCTCAGAAGCATAGATGTAGATACCTGCTGCTGCGTTCTCCTTAGAGGTTGCGAGCATCAACTTAGTCTGATCGCTACCGTTGAAGTATTGAGTTCCACTGTAATCAACAGGTTGAGTAGATCTACCAGGAGCAATTACATAATAAGTTTCATTGGTATCGAAACCATTAGGTAGTCTGACAAGACGCTTATCAACATCAACATACTGACCCGTGTTAGTGTCAAAACGAGGACGTGGAACGAGTCTAACAGGAGTTCCAGTCTCAAAGTCATGAGCGTTAGTTGAACCATAACCAGTAACATCAATCGTAAAGATTGTTGCTCTGGATGCCAATAGAGCAGTGTTGAATGTTGGTTCAACACGATCAATCGTAGGAACAGTAACACCATTTACAACCTTGGTTAGACCAGTGTTAATAATGGTGGTGATGTTCTCAGTTAGTTGGAGGATAGCAGTAGCAGTAGAAGCACACTCACGCTGAGAAGCAGAAACTGTGGTATCTTGGATTACATCCTCACCAGTTCCTTCTGGTCCAACAATTACAGTCTCAGGAAGTGTATCTGCCCAAGTTCCAGTCTCGAATGTAAAGTATAGATTGGTGCTTGTGCTTGTTTGTAGAGCATTAACAGTGTTACCAGTATCTAATCTGGCACCAGATACACCAAGTTCGATGGTGCTAGCATCAACAATTCTCTTGACATATGTGCCTTCAGGAATGTTGGTGTAGATAGGTGTAGCACCTGCATTTAGAAGACCATTAGTGTAATCAGACAGAGCATATTCTTCGACCTTCATGCCGATCAAGATGCCTGAACTGTCATCAACATCAACTAAAGCAGAACCAGTAGTGGTAGAGCAGTTGAATGCGAGGAAGTCAAAGTTACGCATTGCTGCGATTGCCATTTGACCGACATAGTTCCAAGCATCAATAGTCTCTGTCTTCTCACCTTCAATGTATTCTAATTGGTTACCAACGAAGTATGCTTCACCTGCTTGGATGCTGTTAATGTTACCACCATATTTGAGGTCATTAGCAATAGCATCGACGATGTAAGAAACGTCTCTAAAGCACTTAGATGCCTCTGCGTTGACGATAAAGTCGCCACGGTTAACAACGGGTAGATCAGCAAGAGAACCGCTAGAAATGGCATCTGTGAAGATGTCAAAGAGGTTGTCAATTGAGGAGCGAACGTTAGCACAATCCCACTGACCATTGCTGATAATTGGAAGATTGTCTAGATTTCCTTCATAGAGAGAATCAACAACAATACTAGTTAGAGTATCAATTGTTCCTAGAACATCAGAGCAGTTACCTACAGTATAGGTAGTTGGTTGTGGTGTAGCAGTTCTGGTAATTCCATTGAGGTTACCAACGCCACTGTCATTACCGATTGCCTGAATAATAATACCGAAGAGAGTATCAGTAGCAGCAACAGCAGATCCACACTGAGGTAGTGGTGCTGCGTCATCATCCCAATCGTCGGTTTGAGTGAAGTCAAAGACCTGGGTCTCTGTGTTACCAGCGGAAATAGATACAGTTTCGTTGTTGATAACTTGGATAGCAATGTTCTTTGCCTCAAGGAATACCTTAGCAGCTTCATCACGCTCAGCATCAATGAATGTCTCAACAACATTACCATTAAAGGTATTGGTTACGTAAACATTAGCAGCATCATAAGTCTTATCATTGCCACCATACTTAACGTTGAAAGCAATCTCATCTAATACATCATAAACGTCATCTAGGCAGTCTTGCTTAGTGTTACCAGTCTGAGGAGTATATGCTGGGTAAGCAGCAAGCATACGCTCATATGCTTCAGCAGCAATAAATTTCTTATTGTCTGTGATAGAAATAGCAGCGTTAGAGTGGATGTCAGAGAATACTGGAGGATCACCAACAGCATCTAGGGTGATGGTTAGATCGCGATCATAGTATTGGTTGTTGACAGCACGGTTCATTAGATCCTGTGCTCTTCTGAATGCTGTGATCGAAGGACCAACTTCATTATCAACACCATTAGTGATTAGACCGTTAGCATCGAAGTATTCCTTAGTAGCAGCAATCGAATACTCGTTACCACCAAACCAGAGATCCTGTGCTACAGCGTCAACAACGTGACCGATGTCTCTACGGCACTTGATTTCTTCTGCTAGAAGTGTTCCAGTATTTTCTGCTGGTAGAGTATTGAGGTTACCGTTAGTAACAGCATCAGTGACGATAGATGCCAAACTTGCGATAGCAGCACGAACATCAGCACAAGATGCTGGATCTTGATTGTCTCCAGTTGCTGGATCAGCAGTTACAGTTAGATCCTTATCATACAACTGGTTGGTTACTGCCTGCTGCATGAAGTTAGATGCTTCAGTGAAAGCAGTAACACTTTCTGCTTCCTCACCAACTAGACCGTTGCTGATAGGTGAGTTGCCCTCAAAATACTGTTGGATGAATGTTCTCGTGTGCTTGTTACCACCAACAAAGAGGTCAACAGAAACAGCATCGATGAAGTATCCGATGTCGCGACCACACTTAGTCTCACCAGGACCACCTGATCCTTTGTTAAGTTCGAGAGGTAGTGATGATAGGTTACCATCAGAAATGATGGTTGTGACAATACCAGTTAAGGTATCGATAGTTGTTTGTACGTTAGCACAAGATGTAGGATCTGTGTTAGATCCAGTTGCTGGGTCAGCAGTTACAGTTAGATCAGTAATGGTCAACTGGTTTGTAACTGCTTGCTTCATCAGATCTCTTGCCTGATTGAAAGCGAAGTTACTCTCAGCAGTTTCACCTACAAGACCATTGGTGATTGGGTTACCTGCGTTGTCAAAATATTCAGCAGCAAATCTGTAAGAATACTCGTTACCAGCAATGAATAGGTCAAGAGATACAGCGTCTACAAAGTAACCGATGTCACGCTTACACTTAGTCTCAGTGGAAGCAACACCAGGATACTGAGCAACCATGTTGTTCCATGCTGTAACTACAATCTCATCCTTATTCTGTTGGATGAGACGATAGGAATCAGCAAATCTAGATCCATCATCAGTCTGAGGATCACCTGGGAAGTAGAAATCGGGATGATTTAAAGCAATTGCTGCTAGTGCTCTATCCTTGATCTCTTTGTTATTGCGGCGGATTGACTTAAATCCATCAGCATAACGTGTCTCTGCATGGTTTGGATCCATGCCAGGGATAACAAAGTCGGGGTGATAAACAGCAATCTCTGCCAATGCTCCGTCAAGGATGAACTCACGGTTAGCAACGATACGGTTACGAGCATCCTTGTAACGACCAGCAGGATCTTGCTTGTTAGCAGCATCAACAGTAACACCTGCGCTGTTGAGTCCTAGAGCATCAGAACCAGTGCTACCAGCAACGATACCATATGGTGCTAAGATGCTGTTAGGATCTGGATCATAGATAGCAGACTTAACTGTCAATAGGTTAGCAACTGCTTTCTTACAAAGATCTCTTGCTCTGTTGAATGCGAATAGTGACTGTGCTTCTTCGCCAACCAAACCATTATTGATTGGATTACCATTACCATCGAAGTAGAACTCAGTTGCTTCGATGATATTTCTGTTACCACCATCTCTAAGGTCCTCAGAGATAGCATCGACGATGAAACCGATGTCACGCTTACACTTACCATCAGAAACACCTTGGATGTTAGCGATACCAAATGTCTCGACCATTTGATCGAATGCGGTATCAACAATCTCTTGACGGTTCTGCTGGATTAGATTCTTAGCGTCGAAGTAACGACCAGCAGCAGGATTTAGACCAGGGTTGACATAAGAAATGTTCTGGAGTCTTGGATACTTCTCTAAGATATAACCGAAGACTTCCTCTTGGATCATGCGACGGTTGCTTTCAATTAGATTAGCAGCGTCTACATTGTTGTTATTGATCGAGAAGTTGCTTGGGTTTAGAACTGAACCCTTAGCAATATACTTGACAAAACCAGTTGGTTCTAGTGTTGCCTCAAAAGTATCAACGTTGTTCTTCTGATCTAGTTTGACATAGAGTTTGTCATTAGACTTAGCACCAACTCTAAATCCACCGATAGTAGCAGCAGGGCGTGATAGTGGATTGTCTAGATCTGTACCACCAAGGAATAGTTTGGTTCTGTTAGCAGAGTCTTGGATAGTACCCTGAACATCAATAGTATAATAGAGAACTTTCTCTGTATTAGTCTCACTCTCAACAACTTGCTGAGGTGGGATGATGTCAGTAATATAACCTGCCTTATCTTGGTTGAAGGAGAATCCTTTGAAACCAATAGCATGTAGTGAGGTATTACCGAAGTTAGAGTTAGAGTTGGTGATAGACATGTCACCACCTGACTCCATCAGGAAGTGATCAGCGAAACCAACAGCGAAGATAGAAACGTTCTGGATGAATGCATCTTCAGAAGCACGGACGTGGAAGTTTCTCCAGTCATCCTTCCAGTAAGAATCACCCTTAGCGTGGTAAGGAACCGTAGCAAATGCGTCAACTAGTGATGCTTGGTTCCAAGTGTTTGCGTATTCGTCGTAACGGATGAATGCTCTGTCGTCTCTCTGCAACGAAACACCCGTGTACTGAGCGATAACCATGGATTTGAATCCAGTGGCTTTCAAACCATTTGCCCAGATTCCGCAAATACCCCAAACCGAGCGGATTGAAACGTTGAAAACATAAGGAGATGCGGACTCAACAGAGTCAACTTCCGCGAGAACCTGTGCGTTCTGACCTAGTGCGGGAGTGGTATCTACACTTACTTGAATACCTGAAGAAAGACCCTGACCGATACCAGATACAACGAAAGGAACACGATAAGTGAACTTACGAGGATCATCAGAGATGTTGTAAATAGGCCAGAAACCTTCAATCTCGTCATCAATCTCAGTATTAGAGATAGCAACGAACTGACCAGAGAAGTAACCGTGGTCTACCTTAGTTGTTACTTCAATCTCAGTCGTAGAAGCAGGAATTGTTGCGTCAGTAGTAGCATCTGTAAACTTCAGAGATTCAATAACTCTGGAGTCAGATAGAGGACCAACAATTCTGTTTTCCTGAACGTTGAAATCAAACTCAGGAATACCCTCAGGTGATACATCGTCAATGGTTGGTTGATAAGCAGAGAATGCCTTAGCAATCTTTCTGTAGAAGAGTTGTAGTTCTTCCTTATCAGCGTACTCAAATACGGTTAGTTTGTGGTGAGAGTAATTAGGGATTGCCTTCTTCGTGAAGTCATATGGATCGTAATAAACCTCACCAGATCCAATAGAAGAATTGTATAGTGGAGACTCAGCAGTAGTCTGACCATCCTTAATAGTGAACTGCCAGAAGTAACAACCACCAGTTACATTGAAGATAGCAGAACGAGGATATGTAACCGAAGAAGGTTCAGGAACATAAAGAGGACGAACAGTAGTTCTTCTAAGGTCATAACCTACAAGAGAAGAACCTCTAGGGATAATAGCACCACCCTCAGTGTTGTTGAACTTATAGAGGACGTTATCAGGGTTAGAAATGTCTAGAATAGGGTCATCGCCCCAAGCATTCAATGCTTGACTAAAGTCAAACTGATCAATGCCAGCAGTATCTACAAGACCAGGACGGTTGTCGATGTAGTGAATGCCAGGCATCAGCATCACTGTAAACTGGTCAAATCTATCATTAGATGGACCAGGAGTGTACGAATATCTAGCAATTTCAAGGAATGCACGCTGGATGCTCTTGAAAGGTGTTACAGGCGAGTTACCTCTATTAGATAACGAATCTGTAGCGTTAAAGTCATCAGGAGAAACATAAAGATACTTACCAGTTTTGGAGCTGATAAGGTTATCCAGACGTGTTAATGGCATGATTATACTGACCCTGCGGTGTAAGCTTTTATCCTAGGATTTATTTATACACGAGGTCTGTACCTGTCCCTGAGAATAAGCATTCTTACTATTTCTCTAACACACAAGAAAATATAACTGAACTGTTCTTTATATGTTGTTCTATACATAACTCCTCCACCTGGGCTCGAACCAGGGACATGGTGATTAACAGTCACCCGCTCTACCGACTGAGCTATAGAGGAATGATTCCCTTTCGGGAATGGAGGATAGGAGACTCGAACTCCTGACAGCCTGCTTGCAAAGCAGGTGCTCTACCAACTGAGCTAATCCCCCGAGAGCCACTCGTCGGACTTGAACCGACGACCTACGGTTTACAAAACCGTTGCTCTATCCAGCTGAGCTAGAGTGGCATTCTAACAAATTTGAAAGCACCCCAATCAGATCCCCAGATCTTTTGATGTGTTTCGGCATGAAGACCACGATCAACAACTTGGTAGTCTGTCTCAGACAGCAATACTTCATTCTGAACGTAGGTCTTCACACCTTGCCAATCAACCCAACATTCACAAGTAGATGTACCACCTTGATACGTGTTGTGACCAACTTGTTTCATAATAATATCACATCCTTCACGGTATGTCAAGATGTCATCTGTAAGTTGGTCTAAATTCTGGCACCCAACAAATTGTTTGGCGTCTTTGATCTCATAATTTTTGAGTCGGAACTGTCCCTTCTCAGCGACTACTTCAATCACGAATTGTCGATATGGTCTATTTAGAAGATAGTTATATGCCTGTTCTCCATAGATTCTGTTGTCAGAAATTTTACGATGCTGAACCTTGATATGTGCATAACGAGTAGGATGACTCTGTGCTTGCCGTTTGTTGGCAAAGGTGCCTTCCAATAAATCAAGAAACTGGTTCATCAGGTAAAACTTCTGGATTAACTAATTCTAATTCAAACAACACTGGATGACACTCTTCAGCAATCAAATAATCAGAATACCTGAAGATATCTTCAAGGGTAAATTCTGGATTAAGTGCTGCTTCAGATAGAATCCACTTATCTTCTTTTTGCTCTTTTTCAAGCACATCAAAAGCAAATGGCATGTTCTCTACAAAATACATCAACACTGGTTCATTATCAACGAAACAGTGCTTACGGGAGATTGTGTATTTGAAAGTTCTAGACATTTGCTTTGTCATATTTTCCTGACAATACTATTTAACAGGAAAATGCGAGTGGCGGGACTTGAACCCGCAAGAACGTTACGTTCGACAGATTTTAAGTCTGGTGTGTTTACCAATTTCACCACACTCGCAGGTGTGAGAGGCGGGGAGCAGTTTGTCGTCCCTCTTACCTGTGTCTTGCCTCTCAACTCCGTAATTATAGCATACTATTGAGGTCTTGTGGGAGGTACGGACAGTCTTGTAAGTGACTGCTTCTTAATAAATGCTCGAAGTTCAGGGGTCTCTTCCCATTCCCAGATCTCTTCGTGTCCTTTACTATCGATCTTCTTAAAAGTCTTTAAAGCCATGATGTCTTATCCCTAACAGAGTTGATTATACTGAGTTTGTGAGGTTTTGTCAAGCCTACAAAAACATACCTTTATCGCTCATGTACTTGAGAGTTTCTTTTAGTGTACCACGGTGGTCTAAACCAATGGCAATCTGTGGATACTCTGCTTCGTCGCCAAATTCTGCTTTGAATTGTTTGTGGGTAAAATCAAGACCAAGTTTGAATTCTCTTACATCTTGATCACATGCTTCAAGAACCATGACTGCTCGCTCTGATTCTTGACCGCCGTTGCCATACACTAGTGCTTGTATCATTTTTTCTTGTGGTTGAATTCAATTACATATTTTTCGTGAGTTGTTGTTCTATCAGAACAAGTATAATGTTTCAATTCACCGTCTAATATTTTACAAAGATTATCTAGTTGTAATTGAGTAATGAACTTTGTAAATTCAGGTGTTATTCCTATCCTTTCAGATCCAGGCTGGTTAAAATCATCATTCATTAGGGCGTCCTCCAATAGCATCCCACATTTGTTCTACCATATCAACAGCAGGTGGGGTCATATAAGGTTGCGGTGGTTTTGATTTCCACTCATCAATTTCTTCCTGTGTAGGAACAGCGATTGTGAATGCTGTACCCTCTTCTTCAAACTCCTTATTCATATCAATATATGTTTGAGGAGTAATCTTAATCTCAGTCTTATGCATTTTTCGGTACTGTTCAGCACCAAGGTTATCTAAAAAATCATTCATTAGTCTCTTTGTCGCCAGTCGTCTGGCTTATCTTGCTTGAACCAATCTACAATTTCATCCGCACTAGAGAACCCTGAGCGGTAGTTAGAGGGGTCTGGATCACCTAGACCCATCTTATTCATGAAATCCTCCATTGTGCCTTCCTGGATGTCCTGGGCGGCATGGCGACGTGCTTTACGCAACCATTCTCTAGCAGTTGTATTTGCTTTGGACAACTTCTCTGCCCAGATCATATCTTCTAGTTTTACATCCTCCTTGTTTGCGATCTTCTTACAGATGAATTCTAATCGTAGTCTGTATTGAGTAGATAGCATTGTTAGTCCCGCAGTTTTAACTCTAGATCTTCTAGTCTGTGATACTCAGCATGTGCTCGCTCTTGGCGATCACATACAATATCGAGAATATCATTCATAATGATATCGTTATCTACGTAGTCGTCAAGGTACTTATCAACCGCTTCTTTGAGGTATCTGTACCTGTGCCATTCCTGTGAATAAGGTTTGTAGTTCATGATAAAAGATCATTCAATTTATTTAGAGGCATAAAAAAAGGGCACCCGAAGGTGCCCTTTAAGGTTATGTAGATCAGAAGTTGTACTTCAGACCGACCTTACCGCCATAACCACGGTCGATGTCGTCATCGCCAGAACCGACGAAGGAGACTTCACCATATGCACCGAGTTGCTCGGTAACAGCAACGCCGATACCTGCCTTACCAGAAGGAACGGTGTCGCTGTCGCCACCGTCAGGGGAGACCAGGGTAGCACCGCCCTGAACGTAGTAAGAAGCAGATTCGCCAAGAGCACCCTCGTAGCCTACGTGGAAATCTGTAGAAGCGCCAGTGTAGTCCGCGCCCGTCCAACCTGCATTGGTTTCCACGTTAACGTAGGGACCAGCAAATGCAGCGGGAGCAGCAAGAGCAGTAGCAGCTGCGGCAGCAGCAAAAGCAGTTTTGATCATTTTTGTTTTACCTTTGTGTATTTACTTGCGGAGTGGTTACCCGCAGATGGTGGATGAGGTTAAACCCCCATCGCATGAATACAATTTATCAGGGTTGCAAGGAAAAAACAACCCCCCTTGTGCCAGTTTTCGATACGGATAACCGATAAGTCAGATAACGCTGACTTATCAGTTCAAGAAGATGGTGGCACCCTTGACATTAACGATAGCAGGTGTAGTGATGTCAATGTTGCCAGCAACTGCCAGTAATTTAATTGCCACAGTTCTATCTTTGATTAACTGTCCTGGTCCACCAACAACTGTTTTGTGAGAAATACCTGTAACTTCTACTTTTTCGTCGCCAACAATCTTGTTATTGATTGCTCCAGTAGACATAATGTTTGTTGATGCTCTAGGATCGTACTTAATCTCAGTTGTTTCACCAGCACCAACGCTTTCCACTCTACCAGAAACCTGATCAGATTTATTATTCGCTTTAGTTGTAATGCTACCAGCAGCAAGTGTAATAGTACCTCCACCCTCTTCGCCTGCTTGCAGAGTAAGGTTCGATCCTGCTTTGAGGACAATATCGGCAGCACTTATAACAATAGAGGCAGCATTGATAGTTTTTTGTCCTTCTGTTTCAAAGTCACAATCTCCATATGAAGTAATAGACAGTGCTACTTTGTCTTTGCCCTCGTTTTTATTAAAGGTAAAAATTCCTTTGCCTTCATTTCTGCATTGGATGCCATTACTATGTGTGAGAATTTTGCCGCTACCAGGACCCCTCTCTTTAGTTTTCTGTCCTGCTTTAATACGAATGTTACCAATATTGTCAAATACAACTCTTCCGTCACTAGGACCAAAGATCATATGCTGGAATTGTGATCCATCAGGAAAATAGACATTATAATATGCCGTATCATCATACTTCTTGACAGTTTTTAAGATAAAACCATCATCTAATACTTGTACCTGATTAGGGGTAGAAGAATTAGCAATACTACTTGGTGTACTGTTAGGTGCAGGATTTGACATTATGGGCAATCAATATATTTTCCAGTTCCAATCTTAGTGGAACCAACAACTTCTAGTTCTTCAGTATCTAGACATACTAGGGATGGAATAAACTTTGCTCCATATCCTTCACCACCAACAATGATCACTTCTGGAGTAGAAGCAAATGTCGTGGTTCTATCTTTAATTTTCAGGGATACGACAAATCCATCTTCATTGATGACTGCCTCTGCAATATCAGATTTGCCATCAACAAAAACTAATGGAGGACTTGTATATCCTAATCCTGGTCTCAACATGGTGAAACTATCAATGATGCATCGCAATCCATTGGTTTCTGCACGATTCTTCTTGTATCCATACCCACCATTAGTTACTCTAATTTCGGTAAGATATCCATCACCATCTAACAATGCTGTTGCAGTTGCACCAATACCTTCTCCGCCAATAAAAATATATGGAGGATTGGTCCATGGATCACCAATTTCGCATACAGGAATACTAATTATAGCACCATTACCATCTGTAATTGGTTCACATGGAACAGTTGGTTTGATTTTTACTGGATTGGTTGGATTAGTAACATTGTCTTCTGGTTTTGGAGAGTTTGGATCTCCACCTTCATCTAGTTGACCATTGATAGTTACTTCTTCTACAAGTCCTTTTGAAGAAAGAGCGAACAACAGAATCTCTTCTCCTTCAATCTCTGTGTCTTCTGCAATACCAATAACAACTTTGTCCTCACCATTCTGGATAAATCCACTACCTGTTAGTTCACCACCAAAGATGTCAGTATTCGTAATGTTAGATCCAAAGATGTTCCAATAGTATTCAGTTCCATCAGCAACATTCTCGGTCGTCACAGTAAATGTGACAAACTCACCTTCATTAACAACATTCTTGTCTACAGATAGTCCCCACTTAGCAGAATCTGGATCTTGTGGGTTGCTGTTATCTAGCACACTAAATCTCATTGTATCATCAACTTCGTCTGGTAGTGCGTTAAGGTTAAAA
>BCSF01000551.1_pt1 | contig 14199 bp, 27 predicted proteins | sample 1016431 | NCBI WGS metagenome assembly BCSF01 (sample SAMD00045685;SAMD00045686;SAMD00045687;SAMD00045688;SAMD00045689;SAMD00045690;SAMD00045691;SAMD00045692;SAMD00045684;SAMD00045690;SAMD00045691;SAMD00045692;SAMD00045684;SAMD00045685;SAMD00045686;SAMD00045687;SAMD00045688;SAMD00045689, study...
GTTAGCTGGAGACTGAGTACGAGTACCGTTACCAAAGCCAGTAGCAGCATTGATAAGATCAGTGTCTACCTTAAGAGCAAGCTGGTAGCCAGCGTCTTCAGTGTAGAACTGACGGAGGCTGTTGAGAGCCTGTACTTCTACGATGTCTTCGATTAGACGTGAGTACTCGAAGTGACGGTCAACAGTGACAGTCAACTCTGACTCAAGGTTTGCTTGGATTGTTACCGCAGTTGCTTCTGCTTTTGCAGAGGCTGAACCACGAGTAGGCTTAGGAATGTGAATTACATCGCCTTTCTTGCCAGCCATTTGAATGCGCTTGACAAGAGGTGCCAACTTGAGGTTCTTTTGGTATGCTGCAATTACTTCATCACTCCAGATTTCTGGGATAAAAGTACCAGCAGCGGTTTTGTCAACTACAGCATTAGCTGTAAAATAAGTTCCAGAGGTTTCGCCAGCCATGATAAATCTCCTTGATAATTAGGCTACTTAACTCGACCCTCTGCGTATGCTTTGAATATCTCGTCTGACATAGACTGATATCGTTCAGGGTCGGTTCGCATGAGTTTAATTATGTCAGCCCGACGATAAGTCTTTTTACGAGATCGCTCTGCTGTTCCTCTGGCAGTACCTGTAGTTGCGGCTTTGAGAGATTGTTTGCGTGCTGTTCTTTCTACTTTAGCTGTCTGCTTAACCATTTGGTTACGCTCTTTCCAAAGACTAAACAACTCGTTAGCAGCGTCATAGTCATATTCCTGGTCTGCTGCTACAAACATCTGAGTCCTATATTTAGAAGCTTTGATCCACTCAGCAAATTTAGCGTCACCTAGTATTTCTTGCATGTCAGGATGTTCTGACTGTAGTTGTGCAAGTGCGGTTTGCTTCTTGTACTGAGCAGTGTATTCCTGCGCTTCTCTAATTTTAGGATGATTCTCAATAGCTTTACTAACGGCTGATTTAGGATCAGTAAAGAAATCAATGTCGTCATCATCGTCAACGGGCTGTTGAACAGGTGTTTGTTTCTTTTCTTCGAGTTGTGTATGAATGAAGTCGTCTACGACCTTACGTAACTCACCAACTTCGGAAGACTGACGACCAAGCATCTTTTCAGCTTCTTGGTGCATCTGTACAATCTCTTGTACTGACTTGCCTTGGTACTTCTCTGGTAAGTCATCTTCTTGAGGTTTGGCTTTCGGTTCAGGTTTTTCTTGAGTTGGCTCATCAAATGATGTAGCTTCAAGATCAGTTGTTGTAGAGTCGTCTTCAATACGCTCGTCTATAATTGTCGCTCTTGACATATTAAACTACTCCGCCTTTTATTATGGTTATGGAGATAAAGTGTGAGAGGGTTAGCCTTTAGGCGTCCTCCTTTTTATTGCGTCCAGCTTTTTCATGTTCCCGAACCCATTTCATGTGCTGACCTGGAAAGTCTCCAGAAGCACCGTCAAGGTGGAAAGATGGGGCAGACACTAATCGCTTAGCGTTAGCGCCACAACCACACCTACTAGTTGTGACGTTAGGCTGTACGAATTCTTCAAAGACATGTCCGTTAGTGCAACGGAAGTCATAGACCTTAAACATCTAAAGGTTCTTCGTCTTCTGCTTCTGCTTGCTCTCTAGCAGCAGTAATAGTGTTTTGTAAATTTATAATAGTTGCAAAGGCAGCTACTTGTCCTTTACGATAATGTAAATCTTCTATGTCTTTTACTGTTTGAATATCAGCAAGCTGAGTAGCATTAGTAGAGAGTTCTTGTACGAGTTGTTTGAAACCTTCGTGGTTGAAGAGTTCGTTATAATTATTAAAATAAGTTTCAAGCTCGGGAGTCATAGTTTCCTCTAATGTTTAACTATAGTAATAGTATAGCATATTTTTATTCATTTGTCAAGTCTTTTTTTATACTTTCTTGCATTGCTTTTTGACGATCACAAGCGTGGCAATCACCACACACAATAAAACCATCAAGAGCATCTGTAGGATGTCTACAGGACCAGTACAACTCACGTAACTCTTCAGGCATACTTAAGTAGATACCTTTGCTACGTTCTACAGAGTTGTACGTCATGTGTTCAAAAGGTGCTAACCAAATAGGCTTAACACGACGTGTAGTGCAGAGTGCGTTTAGCACACCTTGTGCTTCAGCACCTTCGTCCCTAAAGATGTTGTAGTCACCTGTATAAACAATGTTAAATGTTTTACCTAAACCAGAAGCAACCCTCATAGCTTGGAATAGTGCAAGCACCATGTCCTTACCACCTGGATACTTAGCTTTCCAAGAGTACACTGAGGAAGAAAACTCAAAGGGTCTTTGGTTATTCCTCATGTAGTTGATCGTGTTCTCTATGGCTTTTGCTTCTGCTTTGACACGGCCTTCAGAGTTGTCAATGTGTATTGAGTGTACGTGTATGTCTTGTTCTGTGTGTTCCAAAAGGTTCCATAGTAATGACACACTGTCCATACCACCTGAGTACATTACTATGGCTGTTTCTTTGTCGTTCCCCTTGAAGTAGTTTTTGTTTAAACATATATCTAAAGCTTGCTTTACTTTAGTTTCGTAACTCACATAGGCTCCTATGCTTTTTTAGTAGGCTTCTTAGCTGTTTTAGCTGCTTGTTTAAACGCTTTTGCTGTGGGCGCACCTTTAGTTCCTGGTTTACGCATACGTTCGCCAGAACCTTGTGCAATACGATTACGTTTAGCACGTATGTTTGCGTAAAGACCTCTCTTAGGCATTATTTACCTCTCCTGCTTCCTGTACCTCTACTACGTGTTACAGGCATAGCCTTCTTTTTCTTTTTAGGTGGTCGTCCTACTTTACTTCCGTATGTTCCGGGTCCCATTGGCATGTCTAACTCCTTACTTGATAGTAGTCTTCAATTGTACACCGGACCTGTCGCCCTTGGTGTTTCATATATATCGGTGCGCCTACTCTAAGCCATCGTAGTGTTACTTGAGTTACGTCTTCAGATATGTTGCAGCTTGGTATAACTACGTACTGCTGATCTGCTTTTTCTATGAGAATCTTAGTGTCTGCTGATGCCTGTAACGACAGCAGCATTACTGCTACTAATAGTTTTCGCATTGTGTTCTCCTAACGTCATCACGACGTGCTTTAGCCTCACGGCTGTTGGTTTTATGTCATTACCATTTTACCTTATTAGCCCAATAAGCTGCTGAACATTTACCCTTTGCAATATTCTTTGCATGTCGGGCTTTAAAAGATTTACGTCGTGCTTTTTCTTTTTCTGTTGTAGGGTTTTTACCTGCACCACTAACACCTTGCTGACCAAAACGAATTGTTCTAATTGAGCCGTCTTCGCACTTAGCAACAACTACATGGGATTTTGTAGGGTGATTAGGTGTTCTCTTTGGTTTGTTGTACCCGCTTACGCCCGCTCGTGCTAGTCTTGGGTCTTTCTTTGAGGGCATTACTCAACTCCTGTATTTGGCGCTCTAGTAGGTCCAGTCGGTCGAACTGGCCTTTGAAGTTGTTGTTGATCTGGTCTAGGAGGATTTGCATTTCGCGTTGCGTTATTAGCATTAGATTGTCCTTTTTGGTCTATTGCTTTTTCTTTGATAAGCGTTTCAGCAACTTTTAGACGACGTTCAAACTCCTTGTCCTCTTGGTCACCTTCACGCAGGTTACGGGTAATAGCGTTAATCTTGTCAATCTCAAGTTCTACAGGTACTGCTTGAGCTTCTGCAGCCAGCTTAGCGGCACGAGCTTGTGACTCTTGAGCCTGAGCAGACAGTGCTGCAGTTTGTGACTGCTGGAACTGCATCTGCGCTTGCTGAGCCTCCATTTGCATTTGTTGTGCTTGAGGATTAGGCTGCATAGCTTGTTGCATAGCCGCAAGAAGTTCTTCACGGTTAGACAAGTTCATGTTGTCAATAACTGACTGTATTAGTGTACTGTACAACGGTGAGTCCTGACCCATAGTCTGCAACAACTGTACAAGCTGAGTGACTTCGTACTCACGAGCAATAATACCTAGTGTGCTACTAGCGTTAAACTTGTAGTCAGCAACAGGGTAGTTTTCAGGATCAAACTGCATGTACCGATGTGCAGCTTTCTTAACAAACGGGATCAGGAATGACTGCTGGAAGTTAATCAGTGTACGTTTGTGTCGCTTAATAATAGCGCCAAGAGACATACTAATGCCAGCGGCAGTAGCCTCGCCGTTAACACTACCAGCGATTCCTGCTGAGTCAACGGCTCCTGTTGCCTGCTGTACCATTTGCTGCAATGCTCCTGCTTGAGCAAAAGTGATTTGATTAACTTGACCAAAGTTGAATGGCTGGAGTACTTCACGCGGATCTCCGTTAGTCAGAATCATTTTACCAGGACGTACTTCTGGCTTTGCACCGCGTGGTAAACGAGTGGCGTCGATAGCCATCATAGGATGAATGGTGAGACTTAGTGCGTCAATACGGGCACGTAGTTCAGTGTCCAAAGCTTTCTGACTGTTGTAACCTTTTTCACAAACACCACGACCCCAAAAGCGACCTGGTACTACGTCCCAAGGAAAAGCTACGACAGGACGATCAGACATCATGTAAGGGTTAGCTTCTGCCTTTAACAAGATACCACCGTTAGCAACCACTACAACGGCCTCTACGTAACGTGATTCAGAGTCTACCTCTCCTACCACTTCTTCGTCTTCGTCGCTTACAGCGGAATCTAGAAGCTCTCGTGGCACTAAACCATAGTACTTAGTCAGACGTACCTTGTCGTCGTTGTAAATAGTTAGGTCTTGGTCAGGTTCCAAGTCAGTGTCAGGAGCAGCGGAACCTACGTACACGTCACGGTACACACCTTGTTCCTGCAAAAGTTCTACTTGGTGTTTACTAACAAACTCGTCAATAGCTACACCCATAGCGTCTTCAACATTGGTTGCTACAGGGTCAATTAGAAAGTTCTGAGGCATTACTGGCTTAAGCTTTACAACTACACGATCAGTAATGTTGACACCGACTGCCTGCAACTGTCCTTCCATAATAGGCTCAGTAGCAGGAACCATCTCTTTCATTTCTTCAATAACAATCTCACCAATGCCTGTACCAAAGACTGCTGAGTTAATTAAGCACTCTGCGACAGCCTTGCGTACCATGCAGTTTTCAAAGTCTTCCGCAAGCTTGTTACGCAGGAACTGCACGTCTTGTCTTTGGGTGTCACCAAGGTTGTCACTAACGTCAAACCATTTGCCACGTCCAAAGGTGGCTTCTTCCAGTTCCGCTACGTTAGACTCAACTGCTTGCTGAAGTGCAGGAGAAATAATACGGGAACGCTCAGACCGACGCTCGCTGTCAGAAGGATCCCATTGACCACGCCATAGTCGATAATATTCTTCAAATTTTGCTTCATAGTTGCTTTCGTAGTGGTCCCTCCAGTCTTCGCATTTAGTCATGACCCAGTCTTCAAGAGACTCTTGGATCATCAGTGGGTCTTGTTCGTATAGTTCACTCATATTAGTATCCTGCTACTACGTCTAAGATTTCGTGGTCTTCAATCTCGTACGTATAGTCGTACGCCACATTAGCCAGCTGGTCGATGTAAGCTAAAGCGTCAACCAAGTCATCGTGAGTTAATGGATCAGGGAACTGAAACAACTGGTCAAGAAATCTAGCGTTCCATTCACCTTTGTTTAACGTAATGTAGCCGTTTTCAAACCTACCTTGTAACGCCCACATAACTCTGTCTGTTTTCTTTTTGTTACCGTGTGTCAGTTCTTCTACTCTAAAGAACGTGCCGTACTTCTTCTGTAAGTCCACCAAAGGAGACATTACAGCTTGCTTAGCAATACCTCTTTCGATTCCAACCGATATGGGACGGTAATCTCTAACGGCCTGAAATATCTTAGTTGCTGTTTCGTCAAGTGACCATCTACCGTATATGATATTGTCAACATACCAACCATGCTCACTGACCTTAACCACGGCAATCGCTGTTTCGTCAAGCTTACTGTTTTTAGTTCTCTTCTTATTGACTTCTTCAAATCCTGCCAAGTCAACAGCAATGTAGTAATCTCCTACTTCGGGCGTATCTTTACTAAACCGAACCCAATCTTCCCTAAACATTTCTGACCCACGTGCTTCAAACGACGCCATAAACTCTTGGCGAAACGCATAAGAAGACATAGACTTTTTAGCAATATCAATTTCGTCTGAGTCCAATAGTGGATTGTCATAAGAAGTAAAGTGCCAAGCTTTGTACGTTTCATCATCGTCTAACTCCGCATACTTGTACAACTCATAAAAGTGGTTGCGACCCATTGGTGTACCAATGAACATTGCACAGCCCTTTTGGTCGGCAAGTGCTGGTCTAAGAATTTGCTCGAATACGTCAGGCTTCATGTCTGCGTACTCGTCCATTACTAGGAACTTGAGGCTGACACCTCGCATTGTCTCTGGTCTGTCGGCACCTTTGAGGCTGATGGTAGCACCGTTGACAAGCTTGATTTGCAGATTATTAATATGGCTACCAGAGATAACAGGGTGCCCCAATTCAAGCAAGGTTTGCCACATGATGTCTCTGGCTTGTCCTTGAGTAGGTGCGACGTAAAATACATGGCCTCTGTCCGCCTGTAGTGCGTTAACGATTAACATCCATGCTGCTAACCTAGACTTACCCGTACGTCGCCCAGCAGCTACTATTTTAAAACGTGTGTCGTCTGCCCAGACTTCTTGCTGCCAAGGCAGTAACTCAATATTAAGATCCATTAAAATTACTAAACGCTGCTGATCTTTCAAGCAACTGGAAGGTAACTGCTACTTCCATCTGCCCTGTTGCTGAAGACGCTTGAGTTTTTACAACGTCTCCATTGTGCAGTACAAAGATACCACCGTCGTTTTGACCACCTATGATTTCTTTGTTGCCTGCGCCAATACTAGTGCCGTCAAAGAAGTACATCTGGTCTACACCGCCTGTTTCCCACCAAAGACTTACTTGGTTTGTACTGCCACCGTGGTTAGCAATAAAGATATACACAATATGTATCGTGTAGCCAGCCGGTATAGTAAAGAGTACCTGCTCAGTAGCGTTTGTTAGCGTAATGTGTTTTGTATGAAACATCCGTATGTCCACATAACAGGCGTTGTGCCACTTGTGTCTACGTGTACAAAACCCTTGTCAATACCAATGCCAGTAAACTTAAGTTCAATGGCTTTGGTTACAATCGTAAGGCGATCAGCGGCATTTGTTATTTTTATGTCTGCCGCGATGCCTTGTGCGTGAGTACCAGGTACGTCTTTCTTAGCCTCTATAGGATGCTTGGTTGGATGCCTATAGCCACTCGTGACTTCAAAAGGAAAACCACATGCCTCACGTAACTCGTCTAACTTTTCTAGGAACTCTCGTTCCATGTTGTTGGTGCCTGTGACCTGACAGTCAAATTCTTCTCGTGTGAAGTACTTAAGACTCATCTATTACTTCTCCTTCAATAATGTCAGGTGTTGAGACCTCAGCAGTACCAACGCCACTAATGTTGATCTGAATAGCGTTTCTACCGGTGTCCTTTACTACGTCTTTTTCAAAAGCACCTACAGGCAACATACGGTCCATAATTAACTTCCAAGCTGCAGCCTGATTCTTATGGTCGTTGTCCAAAGCAGCATCAAAAATAGTCTCCAACACCAGTCGTGACTTAGGTGATGCCAACATACGTGCTTTGTATTCATTGATTATCGCTGCGTCACCCTTTGGTCGGCCTACTTTGCCCTTGTTACCTGGCTTAACAGCAGCTACTTCTGACTTTCGGGGTCTACCACGACCTCTTTTTTTTATTTCAGCGGTCATAACATAAATTGTCCCTAATTACAACTATAGTATAACACAAGTTTACTCAAAAGTCAAGTTATTTTTTAGTTATTTTACAAAGTAGCAGTTTTACTAGTGTAAACAATAGGTTACATGAGTAGTAATTACCGTTATTTTTTCTAATTTTGGCTTATTTTGTGCTTAGGTGGCTACAACTATAGTTATACAGCGGCAACACGGGCTCCCCCCCTTGAATTTACATCAGGAAACCAAAGAAGTCAAGTGGTAATTTACACAGTTGACATGGGTTGCAACTCGTGTTAGCCACTGGAGTTGGCATGGTTCTTGCACGAGGTGCACCATAAGACCAACACGGGAAACTTGGCATGGTGTTTGCATGGGTTGACAAGTGTGTGAGCTTATGTTGGTCCCTTTGGAGCTACCTTTATATCACGCACGTACGCGACTATACGATTCACCTGGTGTTGTCAATAGTTATTCATGAAATAAATGATTTTGCGTTTCAATATTTCCATTAAATAATTTACTGCATGTTTCAAAAATGCTATTTTTAAGCCCACACAACGCAACGCAACGGAGCAAACGACATGACACATTCAACACATCTAGAGCAAGACTTTTGGGGACAACTCTCATTCGCTGAAGCGCAACACGAATTCGCACGTGAAGCGCTGCACGAAATAGTTAGTGAGCATAACGGCGAATGTTACGCATTCGGTGACTCATGGGCTGGAGCGCAAGACGACATCGCAAGAGCGCAAAAGGCTGAGAGTGATACTTGCGCTGAATACAACTTTTACGCATCACAAATTGAAGGTTAAATAATGAACACAACTAAAGGAACAAACGACATGACACCAGTACAGCAGATAAGACAACATGCACTCGAGAACTACAACAACGGTTGGGACTACATTGTTGAGTGTTACACAGATGAAGAAATCCAAGCGGACTATCTAGACGAATGCAACGGAGACTTAGAAGCAGCACTAAAACTCATTGAGGATGTTGCAAGTATCCGCAAAGATCGACAAGAAGAAGCCCAAAAGTACATTGAAGAAAACAAAGACACACAACTAACGGAGCAACACAGCATGAACAAATGTCACCTTGACTACAACACAGCAGCACAACTGGGTTATGACTTCTACAGAGTCAACAACGACCACAATGGCAACCCACGTTACGTGATCCACTTCCTAGCCTTTGCCAATGATTACGACAAGGCAAAGCGTTTGGCTAACTCTATCGGCTTCAGTGTTTACAGAGGCAAGAGCTTTGGTGGTGGCTTTGTAAGTCAAAGCTACAACCTAGAAAACACTGCAGAACAAATCATCAACCTACGTTCGGAGGCAGTTTAAAATGATACACACACACGACAATCTAAGGTCACAAGATGGTGGCTTTGAAAACTTTCACTATCAGTTAAACGACGGGGAAAAATACAGGCTCACAGATGCGGAACTTGGCTGGCTTAAGTTTGTCTCTGGACGTTATGCAATAGCAGACCACATAAAAGATAACTTAACCGATGATGTATATACGGTAGATTTACAAGGTATGAGCGAAGCGCTTGAAGATGACGGGATGTTTCCAAAGGCTGTTTGTCTATCAGATGACACAGTGTTACAGTCTATATTCTTTTACACAGCACAAGATTATTCATGGGAGTAACTACAGCATGAAACTTAAGCAACTAGGAAGCAACAAAACACAAGTCACCTTTGACCTACACACTGGCAAGATGGACGTGTTGTTCAGCTATGAAACACCAGTGGCGGCATGGCTACCAAACAGAGGGTATATCAGGACTAATCAAAAGTTCAGTGTTACCACTACCAAACACATCAACCAGTGGCTAAACGGTGCCGAAGCTCAGGAAGTGCCACAGTCACAACTAGAGGAGCTAGTACAGTGAAGGACGCAGTTGATTATTATTCAGGTTTCAGCATGAACGACGGTAAGTCACTGGTTTATTGCGGCTACTCTGGCATCAATAGCGCTTGGCTAGTTTGGCGTCAAGATGGTAACTTCATGGGAAGTCTTTTGATTCATGACACCAGAGAAGACGCAGAGAGGGACTTTGGTTCACGGTTTGAGTTTGCAAAGGAAACAGGAGCGCTTGACGATGATTGAACAGTGGCAACCTTGGTGGGACGTTGTGATACTTTTGGTGGGCTTTGGTATCACGTCAATGCTGCTTAAGGCATACGAGATGCGAACCAGGAAACCTAAAGGAGCAACCAGGAATGACAGACTACAAAGTTGACTTTTACTTTTCGTCTAAACCTATGCTACAACTGTTGTACATACCAAGCCACAACAACTTTAGATATACCTACGTGTTGTCTGTTGCATGGTTTAGGTGTGAAATAAGTAAATATTACTGGAGGTACTTTTGAAAAACAGAAGCCACGTAAAGGACTACTTTATGTCACAGGAAGAAGTAGCCAAAGCGTTGAACATGACACGTTCAGAAGTTCAACAAACGGAATACACAGCATTGAAGAAGTTAAAGCGAGCAGCTAAACTGAGAAGATACGTAGGAGCTAAGGAGAACTAAAGATGGCAAGAGAACTAGTGGACATCTGGCAGGATGATTATGACAACATGGTAGAAGGCAAAGGCATCTATCGGGACTACGACAGAGATCCTGAGCCAGAGCCTGACTTTGACGCTATGGACACGACAGTGGCTAATCTACTGTTAACCACTGAGGAACTAAACCAGGAACACCAGAGGCAACTGGAGAGAATGCAACAGTTAGCCGACGCAATTAAACACTGGAAGTACTTAACAGGGAGAATCAACAATGGTTGAACATATGCTGCCACCAGATCCGACAGACTACTTTAGTGCTGCTGAAATGGACTACATGATGGCTATGATTGAGGACTATGAAGTTGAAATGTTTAGACTTCAGGTGAAACAAAGGCTTAAAGAGATGGACAGGAGCGACCTAGAGCGCAACATGTTGGACATCTACGGAGACGACTGGAAGAACATATGAGATGTAAAGCATGTGATCGAATATTGGAAGAAAAAGAATTGTTAAAGAAAGACAACCAAGGAAACTTTATTGATCTATGCAACAACTGCTTATTTTCTTCTATAGATACTAATGTAGACAGCATTGGTACTATTACTGAGGATTTATTCTTGACAAATGATGAGGACTATGATACCCTCTACTAAAGTAGTACCTATGTAGTACCTTAGAAGTAAACAGAAGTAGTTAAACATTAGTAGTAAACCAAAGAAGTAAACAGAAGTAGTAAACAACATTAGTACTTCAGTAGTACAACAGGAGATAACTTAAGTATGATTAGAGACGAGTTTAGTGTGTACGAAGTGACAGGAGGTGACTACTCCATCTATCGACTAGGCTTCAGTGAGGCCAGAGAGGTCGCTAACGAGATTATGAGGTGTGACCCTTATGGTGGTATACCTTTTGTTTTTAAGCTTGAGATGGACGCTAGAGAAGCTCCTAAAGACAGTTTAAGGATTAGTAGGTCCGACTTTGAGATATTCCTGGACAAAGTTAGTGATCCATTTCCAACACCAGAGGACGACTAGTGTTGACTGGAGGCTACAATGTGGTATAATATTAGTATGGCTAGAGAGGATCTAGTCGCAACCCAAGAAGCAACGGAGATTATTCCAATGGCAACAATCGAAGGCATTTGTAACTTTAGCAACCTAACTGAGCATGACGTGTTCAACGGTCAGGACACTGGTCAATTCTCTATGACAATCACTATGTCAGAGGACGACGCCAGTGAACTAGCGGCACTAGGTGTAAAGATCAAGGACTACCAAGGCAACAAGCAGCGTAAGTTCAAGTCAAAGTACGACGTACGGACATTTGACGCTGAAGGTAATCCTTACAGAGGTGAAGTACCTTATAACTCTAAGGTGCGCCTGAAGTACAAGCTAGGTCAGCCACATCCTGTACACGGTGTGTCTACTTACCTAGAAGCAGTAAAAGTTTTAGAAGAAGCGGAGATGGAACTAGGAGAACTCGCAGACTTCTAACATGGCTAACTTTGTGAGACATGAAGGGTGTCCCAAGTGTAATTCTTCGGACGCCCTTGCTATTTATGACGACGGTTCTACACACTGCTTTAGTGCCGTTTGTGACTACCATACAAGTGGAACAGGTGACATGTCCGAAGTTATACCCATTGCAAAAGCAAAGCCACTACAAGTGTTTGGTACAGTGGCAGCAATACCCAACAGAAGAATATCCAAAGAAACCTGTATGCGCTTTGGCGTTACCGTTGAGTACGGCACAACAGGTGAAATAGTCAAACATTACTATCCTTACTATGACGTACATACGGGTGAAGTATGTGCAGCCAAAGTCAGAGAAGTCAAAACCAAAAACTTTTTTAGTAACGGAGACCCAAAGAATGCTGGGTTCTTCGGACAACAACAGTGCACTACTAACAAGTTCATAACAATCACGGAAGGTGAACTTGACGCCTTAGCTGTATACGAGATGTTTAACAAGCAGTACGACGTGGTGTCACTACGTGCTGGTGCGTCCTCTGCAGCTAAAGAGATCAAGGAACAGCTAGAGTGGCTCGAAGGGTACGACCAGGTGGTACTCTGCTTTGACAATGACAAGGCTGGTGACGCTGCTCTGGAACAAGTCAAAGACCTCTTTAGCCCCAACAAGTTAAAAATAGTAAAGTTACCGTTGAAGGACGCCAGTGACATGCTCATGGCGAACCGTGTTAAGGACTTTACGCAAGCATGGTGGAATGCAAAGGTTTACCGTCCTGACGGCATTGTTGCAGGGACTGACACATGGGACACACTGGTGCAAAAGCGTCAGGTGAAGTCCATACCTTATCCTTGGAACGGCCTCAATGAGTTAACAAGAGGACATCGGCCTTATGAGTTGGTCACGATCACTAGCGGCAGTGGTATGGGAAAGTCCCAATTTATCAGAGAAATCGAATATGATTTACTACGCCGATGCGAAGGCAATATTGGAGTCTTGGCGCTTGAGGAAGATTTGGCCAGAACATCGCTTGGTATCATGTCGGTGGCGGCAAACAGGCCCTTACACTTGGAAGAGGACACGCCAGTGGACGAGCTTCGGCCATTCTGGGAAGCCACATTGGGAACAGGACGTTACTACTTATTTGACCATTGGGGGTCAACTTCAGCAGATAACTTGCTCGCCCGTGTTCGCTACATGGCAAAAGCACTTGACTGCAGGTACGTCGTACTGGATCACTTGTCCATCGTCGTCAGTTCCCAAGAGTCAGGAGACGAGAGAAAAGCCATTGACGAGATCATGACACGCCTACGTACACTCGTAGCTGAAACAGGCATCTGCTTGTTCCTCGTGTCACACTTACGCAGGTCACAAGGCAAGGCACACGAGGACGGAGCACAGATCAGCTTAGGTGAACTACGTGGTTCACAGGCTATCGCACAGCTGTCCGACATTGTCATTGGTATGGAACGTGACCAGCAGCATGAGAATGAAGACGTAAGGAATACTACTACTGTTCGAGTCCTCAAGAATAGGTACACAGGTGAAACTGGACCCGCTTGTTGGCTACAGTACGAGAAACAAACAGGGAGGTTACAGGAAGTCGCAAATCCTAATGCAAATGAGGACTTTTGATGGTAGACAGAAAAAGAAGAAGAGGAATGCAACAGACAGAAAAAAAACTGTTCATTCAAAACTACAAAACTGAAAAGGGGTGTCAAGAGTGTGGCTACAATAAACTACCAGCAGCATTAGAGTTTGACCACATTGACAGATCAAAGAAAAACTTTAAATTGTCACAAGGACATCTTTATTCTTGGGACAGATTGATAACGGAACTAGAAAACTGTATTGTCCTTTGTGAAATATGTCACAGACAAAAGACAATCGAAGACAAAGATTACTTACAAACTGACTACGTGGAGCCTGAAGAACTGCAGTATGATTTATTTGGATCTTGAAGCTGACGGTTTAGACCCAACAACCATTTGGTGCGTAGTAACCAGGGAAAATGGTGTTAATACTGTGCATACCACTCCAGACAGCCTCTGTGAGGCTCTGAGAGGCTCTGTGAGCGTCGTTGGACACAATCTGATAGGGTACGACCTGCCTGTCCTAAATCGTCTCTGGGACGTTTCTGTGGCCTCTGAGCGTATAGTCGATACTTTGGTACTTTCACGTCTTTTTGAACCAAGCAAGTCAGGTGGTCACTCTTTGAGGAATTGGGGGAATGAGTTGGGCTTTCCCAAAGGTGACCATTCTGACTTTTCTTGTCTGTCACAAGAGATGATTGACTATTGTATACAGGACGTAAAAATCACTGAAGCAGTACACCAGAAGTTAGTCAGTGGTATGGACAAATGGGAAAACAAGGAGTGTCTGGAGCTTGAACACAAGGTTCAATGGATCGTGGAGTAG
>BCSF01000552.1_pt1 | contig 14192 bp, 12 predicted proteins | sample 1016431 | NCBI WGS metagenome assembly BCSF01 (sample SAMD00045685;SAMD00045686;SAMD00045687;SAMD00045688;SAMD00045689;SAMD00045690;SAMD00045691;SAMD00045692;SAMD00045684;SAMD00045690;SAMD00045691;SAMD00045692;SAMD00045684;SAMD00045685;SAMD00045686;SAMD00045687;SAMD00045688;SAMD00045689, study...
TATCCTCTACTATATTAGATAAAGCAACACCACCAACAGCAAGACCTGATACTATCGTACTACGTGTAATCTTTTTAAGACCACCACCAGATGTATCTACAGCAAGAAATACGTCATCGTTAGCAACTGTACTAATCTCAGATAAATCACCCACAGCCGTAGGATTAAAGTTTGTACCGTCTGCAATCATAAGATGTCCTGCAGTATTGGTAGCCATAGTAAGATCATCACCACCAATAGTAAGATCACCTGTGAGAGTAAGGTTTCTTATACCAGTGTAGTCTTTGTTAGCATCTAGTACAACTGCTTTAGAATTTATAGCTGTGCCTGTGCCTGTAGAACCTAGATCAAGAGCGTTAAGTTCTCCTACAACTGCTGTAACACCATCTAAAGTATTTAGTTCTGCTGCGGTAGCAGTAACACCATCCATGATGTTAAGTTCAGCAGCAGTAGCTGTGATAGCTGTACCATTAAAGTTTATTGCATCTGCATGAAGTGTACCGTCAAAGTAACCATCTTTAAACTCAAAAGAGCTAGAACCTAAATCAACATCGTCATCTGTTGTAGGAAGTATTGATCCATTGTTAAATGTTACTTGTGTCTCACCACCTGCAGTAATTGTAATTACATCAGAACCACTAAATGCTATACTTGTATTTGAGTCAGCATCACCTGCAATGCTATCTAGCTGCACTGCACCTACGTTTGATAAGGCAGCATCACCAAAGTCTACAGCACCTGCAACTGTAAGTGTTCCTGATACATCTACGTTACCATTTATATCAACAGTAGTAGCAGCAATCTGTATTTCTGTATCTGCAACAAGATCAAGCTGACCATCAGCACTAGAATTAATGTAAATAGCTGTGTCACGAAACTGTATTTTTTCATCGGAAGCTACAAGAATGTCATCAGAAAACTCAAAGTAGTCTTCGTCTTCCATCCATTTAAGTACACCATCGTTACTTTCACCATCAAAGGTTACTGTAATATCAGTACCTGCTGTGGAATCACCGATGGTAATACTTGTGCCTAATAGCTTAGTAATAGGACCACCTTCTGCAGCAGTGCCATCGTGAGTGTGTCCTGTGCTTGCTGCAAAGGCAGCTAAAAGTTGATCGTATTCATTGTTAAACAGATCGGCAGTAATAACATCACCGTCTGTAAAACTAGATTGTCTCGTGTATGTATTACCCATCTAACGTCTTGCTCCTACTTGATATTCTAATTGAAACCCTTTTAGGGAATATGGTGCTGTCTCTCCACCATCTTTAATTCTTAACGCTACAGAAAAACCTGATCCCTCTACTGACTGTCTTACAAGTGGCTGTGATGGACCACCAAAAACAAACTGTGCAGCACTACTAGATGTACTAAAAGTTGCAGTACCAAACTGTGCTGCAACCTGAGAACTGTCTAAAGGATATGCTGCAGGTCTTGCAGAGTCAGATGCCTCGTTGTCATAACGAACAAATAGATCTGCATCTATAGCTGACTCAGGTTTAAAGTTAAGGATAACTCTCTGCATGTGTTTTCTAACACCAGTATCTCCAAAACTTAAATCAGGACTTCTATACCTTGCTAATATTGCAGTGCCATCAAAGGTATTACCTGCCTCTTGTCTGTGAACAAATCCTGAGAAGTCACCATGTATAACTCTTACATCCCCATCAACAACTAAAGCATCTGTAGCTGCAGGTTTTATCCCACGTATTTCTGCAAACTCAAATTTGTCTGCTCTTCTAACACAAATGATACCTCTTGTTAAACCTTCACCCTGTCCTGCTTTTGAAAAGAATATTCTATACTGTGTTTTGTCTGGTATAACCACACTATCAAAAACTGTAGAGTCTTTAATATTAGCATCAAATATAGACTGAACATTCTGTGTAATAGCACCAAGAGCCGTATCACCAATTCTTGCAGTAGCAGCAACAGTTCTGAGTCCATCAGGTCCAAGGAATAACAGATCACCTGCAAATTCTTGGATAGTGTCTCTATTTACACAACCAATATCTCTGGTGACTGGTTGTATAGCAAAGTCACTAAGAGTAGATCCTGTCATTTTAAATATTCTGTTTTCACAAAATATAAATAAAGAATCCCTAAATACTTTTAATCCAACAATGTTATCATCTACTTTGATAGTTCCTGCACCATCACCTGAGTTAAAACCATCTTCATCAAAAGGTTCACTAAATACTAAGGTTTGTGGTGTGCTAGACTTACCTGCATAAAACATGTGAGATTTAAAAGCTACAACTATAGTAGAACCTGATACAGAACTTTCTCCAACATCTGTTGCTGATAAAGAAGAGTTAAATATAGTTGGGGCATTTGCACCATCAACAACTATAATCTTTTCGTTACCATCAAAGTTGTATCTTTCAAAACTATATTTACCTGCACTAGTTCTTCCAGTATCTCTTTCAGTCCAAGACTCTGATACTACATCATCAAGCGCATGATTAGCAGCAGTTGTGCTTGTGGCAGCACGAGTTACACCTGTAAAAGTAGTAGAGGTAACACCAGTGTAAGTAAACAACTCATCGTTAATCTGTAACGTTCCACTAGAAGAAAATCCTGTTGTAGAGTCTACAGTTATAGTTCCAGAACCTGTCATACCTGTGGTAGAGACAATTTTAACTGCAAGTTCAGTAGATGCAGAACTAAATATCTTCTCACCTCTAGCTGCTATTACTTTGTCTGCAAAGTTAGCAACCATCAATATTTTTTCACTAGAGTCAGATGTTTGAGGTACTTGTTGATTTACGTATTTACGAAAACCATTTATTCTTCTGTAGCCACCCTCAATATCAGGCTCAAAGTTTTCTAACTCTAATGCTTCTCCTGGTTGCATTAAGAAAGTAGAACGGTTTAAAACTAAGCCACCCTCACAGTTAAATGCTGCAGGTTGTGCTTGAGATAGATCTGGCATTATGAAACAACTCCACCCATAAAGTTAGCAGAACCTCTAGGAGCAATAATAACTGTAGATCGCACATACTCATATTTATTAATGAGTAAGCTTTGCATATTTTTAATACCCTGTTCAAATCTAGCAAAGTTTAATTGATACTGTGCTGTTTCACCCCGATACTGATAAACAAAAGCAGCAGCCCCATCTACAATTACAGGCGCAAATCTATCTGGAATAGTAGTAGTATCTCCGTGTGCTGATAAATCAGATGCAAATGTAAAGTAATCAAAAATAAGTGTATATTGTTTATCAGGATAAGGATATAATAAATAATTATTATCTGGTGTTCTAACTATGTTTCTAGGAATACCACCACCGTCAAATTGTGTTACGGTAGTGCCATTTGATATTGCTGCTGCTGTAGTGCTATTTGCACCTCTTGTACATCCTGTGAAATCATTACCTGATATACCTGTATAAGTTATTTGTTCTCCACCTATATGTAAAGTTCCTGTTGCACTAAAGTCTGTTGTAGATGCAACAGTTATTGTTGTCACGGCTGCAGACAATCCATCTGTTGCATTGATAGTTGTTGTTGCAACATCGTCCTCTTCATTAGGATAACCTTTTTCTATGTATTCATTATAATTAAGAATTACTAAATTATTTCCTGCTGCACTAACATCACTATCTTTTTTAATTCTAGCAGTAGCATAGTCGATTGATTTAGCATCTGTAGGTGCAGTATATCTACATACACCTGGAGTTAGTGTAGATGTGTTCTGTGCGTGATTAAAAGAGTAACCAAACTCTCTTTGATTTATATATCTGATGGCTTCATTAACAGCGTTTTGACACTGTACCTGAACACCCCTAGCATTAGCAAAAGTAGTTGAAGTAAGTGTTACCTCATTCATACGTGTAATTACATCATTAGTTAATGAAAGAAATGTCAAAGCCATGTTATGTCCTTAAATGTAGTGAAGGGGCCAACCGAAGTCAGCCCCTAAAGTTTTATGCAAGTAGATCACGATCTACTTCAGTTGGTGCTCGTCCACCTCTTGGGCCTGTGTCTATGCAACATGCAATAAGACGTAGGATACCCTCAGTAACGTCTGCAGATGAAGCAATCAACTTAACGTCAATTGTGTCTGTAGATGTTACGTGTGCTGTAAACGTATCTGCTGCTGCAGTGTTTACCACCATAGTTTGTCCGTTTGTTCCACCTGCTAAGAAACCTGTAGAACTAACGTCACCACCGTCAACGATATCGTCACCTGCTGCAAAATCAATATCTACAGTTGGAGATGTACCATTAAAAGCAGTCTCAACTTCAGCACCTGCAAACAATACTAATGTATTAGCAGGTATTTCTAGAAGCTGAAAGATATCCCCATTCGTACAGGAATATCCGTCTTCTACCATTTTAGCAATGTCAAGACGTGCTTCACGCATGTACATTCCCATTGCTTGGTAGCGTGAGGTAGCTGCTGCAATGCTGTCAGAATCGACACCAACAGTAGCTTTTGAGGTCATGTCAAAAGTAGCCATATCTTAATCCCTCCTTACGCTGCGTTGTATTTAGCAGTAACGATTGCTTCTGGTCGAAGAATCTTTCTGCCGTATAGATGCATACCACGAACAATGTCAGCAAAGCTGTCAGGGTCACGATATGTTTCTGTCTTATTAATCTGCTCTGCAGTTGCTACAGCAGATTCATGTCCACCAACAATCACACCAAAGTTTGAGTTTTGGTTTGCTGTTCCTGATGTACCTGGACCAGTACCTACAGCAGGTAGGTTTGATGACACATACAAACGGAAGCCATGAAAGTTGTTGATTACAAGACCATTACGTAGTCCACCAGACTCACCGTAGTCTCCATTCATAAATCTGGAGTCTTCATCTGATAGGATTTCCATAAACACTGGGTCAACTACAAGCCATCTACCTTGTGTATCAACTTGTTGTTGATCAAGCAATCTCTTCATTCTTGCAACAACCATTGCAGGTGAAACAGTTGCAGTTGGAAGTGATGTAGCTCCAGGCATACGTGCAGTTACTGGGATTGAATGATCCCCTGCTGATGACGTTGTAATGTTACCAAATGAATCTTTACGTATCTTCATGCTTGTAAGCAGTTCATCTGAACCTGCAGTTGTTACAGCTTTTGTACCATTTACTTGGTCATTTGCTGTATCAGCTACTGAGTGTAAAGATGACTGTTTAAAACCTGCCATATAACCAAGTACCTCTTGGTCATATTGATCAGATAGACGATACGCAGCACGATTGCTTGCAAGGTCCATAAAGTTTACATGACTATGAGCTTCTTCTATATCGTCCATTTTAAAAGCATAATAGTTTGCTTTATCAATAACGAGTGAAAAATCCTCATCGTCAAGGTCTTGTGCATTAACCTGTGTTCCACGAGCATACTCACTCACAGAAATTTCAGGTTCTTTGATAATTTTCACTGTATCACCTTGGGCAGAAATCTCCCCAAAATAATCAGAGTTAGTTACATCTCCTACTACGGTAGCTTTGCGAAATGCAAGTTGTACCTGTTTGGAGTAGATTACTGGCGAGAAATTACCATTAGGTAAATTGCCGTAACCTGCTGCTGATCTAAAAGCCATAATAGTTCCTCCTATAAAGTTTAGGCTTAATTACAAGCTAAACATTATCACATAGAGGCTGTACGTTTTCTAGGGTGCATATTATTATCAGTTGGCCTACCGATAATTTTATGGGCCTATACTTGAACAGGTAAGTCTTACGTATTGTTTAGTCTATCGAATGATATAATTTATTACTAGGTAGGCTTAAATGCGGCTAGTAATAATCATACCTATAGTTATACCATATTATTTTTATTTGTCAATGGTATATTATCGGGCAGAACCAGACATATCATAAATAAATTTGCCAGTTCTTATAGCTTCCATAATTTGATCGGAAGCTTTTTCGTATTGTTGCGTTGTCATTTTTGCAACTTGTGACTCTGTGAATGTACCTTCTCTATCATCTACTTTAGGTTCATCACGACTACTGCGACTATCTACTGATCGTGCAGCGTCTTTATTGCTCTCTGGTTTTTTCGATGTAATGTTCATGTCTGCTTTATATAAGTCAATTGCACGACTTGCAGAACGAGCATCTGTATCATTTTCGTAAAGAGCTTCTTGTACCCACTTGGGCTGTTCTTCAGCCCAGTTATGAAAGTCATCACTATCTCTTATTTCACCAAAGTCAGGATGAATTTTCATAAGTTCTACTTCTGCTCTTTCTCGTGCAGCCGTAGCTTTTAATTCATCTATTTCTTTTTTTGTTTCCTCAAGACCTTCTGATTGCTCAAGTGCTTTTTTAATTGCAATGGTTTCTACAATAGCAGCTACATCAGGATATTGTTTTGCCCAAGCTTCGATGTCTTCATCAGACTTTGGTAACTTAATCTCACTCTTAGTAGATTCAACTAGTTGTTGTTCTAACTTTTTAATTCTTTCTTCGTATTCTTTTTCTTTACTTTGTTGATGTCTACGTAAATCACCATAACGTTTTTTAAAACTTTTTTCTTCTGCGTTAACTGGTTCAGCTTCTTGTGCCTCTACCTCTGGTTCTTTTTCTTTTTCTTCATCAACCTTTTCTTCAGTTTGCATTAACTCTTGTAGTTCTTTTTCATCTTGTTCTATTCTACTTGAGTTAGCATTTTTTCTACCTGCAAACGCAACTTTTTTAGGAGTAGTTACTTCTCCTGCCATAACAGTTGTATTCATTATATTTCTTTCTTTCTAGGGCCACCGTAGCCATGTTGGATGGGGGATGGGTAGCTAGTCAAATATGGATTATTATATTATGTGTAGGTCAATCCATTAAACCTTACACACTATCTTCCACCAAACGCTCTGCCTTTATCTCCTACTTTTGCTTTACGTTTAGCAAATGCACCTTTACTTTTTCTTGCTTGTGATAGAGCTTTTGCTCTTTCTTTTGTGCTTGTTCCTCGTTTCTTTCTTCTTTCTTTTGCAGCTTTTACTTGAGCTTCAATATCTTTTTCTGAATCTTTAAATGATCCTACTTTTCCAGTTAGCATATTACCTGTTTGTAAATCAGTAGATACTGATGGTTGAGCAGCACCTGCACCCATTCCACTTAAATCTATCTGTTCCATATTTGGGAATCCTGCAGGATCACTAGAAGATATATCTACCTGACCAAAAGATTCTCTTGATTTAGCAGGTCCAATATCAAATACAGTATCATCAGAAAATGCTGATTTAGTTTGTGTATCCAAATTTTTCTTAGCTAAACCTTTATCAGCTAAACCTTTTTTATTACCTGCACTATCAAACATCTTTTGAGCTTGTTCAATATCAAACTTAGACAATCCCATTTTTAAACCTTCGGCTCTTAATTTTTCTTTATCGCCACCTGCCATTTTTGTAGCTAATGACATTTTATTTAATCTATTATTAATTATCTCATAGTGTTCTGCAACTCTTGCGTTACCAGTTTTAACTGCATTGTCATATGCTCTTGCTTCATTGCTTGTTAGCATATTTTTAGCATCTGATACTGTAGTTAATGGAGAGTCTGAAGGATCATATAAAGGATTGTATACTTCTGGTTGAGCTTCGCCTGTTCCAGTAATATCAGATACTGCACCTTTTAGATTTTCAAAAAAACCTGCATCTATTTCAGGAATCTCAATTCCTTGTTCTGTCATTAATTTTTCTAATTGTTTACCATATAACTGAGTAAAACCTCTTCCTACAAGAGCAGCAGGATTAAGTAATCCTAAACCTGTCATCAAAGATTTTGTTTTTTCATTTTGTAAATATAAACTTACAAGATCTTTTTCTGCCTTTGCTTTATTCCCCTCGGCAAAATCTTTTCTTATTTGACTTAATCTATTACCACCTTGATCTCTTACCATGTCCTCTAAACGTTTTTTAGTGCCACTAAGATCATCTCCTCTTACACTAGTAGTATCTACACTCGTATCCGTTGTAGTATCTGTAGTTGTATCAGTTTTAATAACAGGCCCAAAGTCGGTAGTATCATCTGTAGGTGGAGTATATGGTACAAAACCATCAGGAATAGGCGAAACAGGGTTGCCTTTAAAAAAGTAAAAGGTTTTTATTTCTCCTGTAGCTTCATTTATATATTGTATACCATAATATTGATCTTCTGCTGTTGGAACAAATTTATCTTCAGTAGGTGTTGTTTGTACATTTGTAGTAACACCTTCACCAGTAAGTTGCACAGTAGGTGTAGTAACAGGTGTACCAGACACTGTAGTAGGAATAGCTTCATTATATACAAAAGACGGTATGAATCCTCCTGTAGGAGCAGGTGTAGGAGTTGGTGGTGCTACTGTACTAGGAGGTGTAAAACCTGCAGTCATTGGTGTTTGACCTTGAAATACAGAAGGTTGATATCCACCTATTCCTGTAGCCATACCACCTTGATTCATTTCTCTTAACTCATCCTCTTCAGGTTTACCTAATATAATAATATCTGTAGGTCCAAACGGCACATCATCAGGAAGTGTAGCTTCATCACTATTACCCATCTGACCCATAGCTTCCATTTGTTTAAGACCCATTTTAGCATCTTGTCTTAAACGCATTAGATTTTCTAAACCTATATAACGTACAACATCTGCAGGTAAAACAAATTCACCTTCACTTAACATAGCAGGTATATCGTCACGTACTTCTTTTTTAGTAGAACCAATAGGCACGTCATTACCAGAATCAGGATCTACAGTGCCACCCTGATCTTTTAAACCACCTTCATTAAACATTTCCATTTGTTCTTCAAGCATTTTTTAGTACCTCATCTCTTAATAGTTTAAGTCTACGTAACTGATATATTGCACCTTGTGCTCTATGTAAAGCAACGGCATCTTCTGTTTGTTCCATTATTCTGTGTTGATTGTTTATTAAAGTATCTAAATACTTCTCAAAGTTATCCCACTGAGAGTGGTTGTTGACCAACCCCTTGAGCTTGTTGAGGTGCTCCCTGTCCTGCATTTCCACTAAATCCTTGTTCTTGCGGTGTTGGTGCTTGGCCTACGCCTATGTTTCCACCACCTGCTCCCGATGTGTCCATTGGGTTTGCACCTGCAGGAGCACCTTGTTCTACCTGTTGTTCTTGTTGAAACTGTTTCATAAGTTCAGCTTGTATAACAGCGTCATTCATATTGTTAGTAACCTTGTCGGGATCAAGATCAAGAGACTTTGCAATTTCACGAATAATATATTGAAACTTAGCAAATGGTGCAAGCGCAGGGTTGGAAGACACTTGCAAAAATTGCATAAGCCTTTGGCTACGTACTTCGTTAGCCATAAGAGATTCTGTTCCACGTGCCTTAACTTCTAGATCACCTTTAATCTCAGGATCAAAGTCAAATTGCATATTAAATTGAAACAGCCCTTCTCCTAATGGGCGTAATAAATAATCGTCTACATTTTTAATAACATTTTTTATTGTGCCACTAGCTGCACCCATTAGCATACTAATACCACTGGCAGTTCTACCTACACCCATAACACCTGTTTGTCCATGAGCAAAAGAAGGAAAGCCTGTAGATTCATCAGCTAATACTCGTGCCTTGTCAAATAGCTGTAAGTTTTCACCTGCGACATTTGGAAACTTAGTTCCAAAGATAGCTTGCCCTGGAGCACCACCTTGTCTTCTAAATATCTTCCCTGGATATACTGATAGATCTTGACCTGGAACTAAATTAGTTTCATCTACCTCTATTAATAAATTACCAGATAGCACAGCATTATCTACAGCCATTCTCATAAAGCCGTTCATTAGAAGTTGAGTATCTTCCATATTTTCTGCAATACCTATACCAAAAAATGAGTATGGGTTTAATTCATAGGGTGCTGCCATGTAAGGTATTTTAGCAGGTTTAAATGGATTAAGAACCATACGTAAAAGTTTACCATTGCAAATCCATATGTTTGCTTGTAGTTCATCCATTTTTGTTAATTCTTTTGGTATGTCTACGCCTTGTTCTTGTAGCATGTCTACATCACACATACCCCAATACTCAAATACCTCAAATCTTTCTACACCATATTCAGGTGCGTAATCTGCTAAATCATTTTCCCAGTATTCTTTGCTGTAATTTTCCCCAAGAGCAATCGCTTCATCAATTACTGTTGAACGAAAGTATGGACGCTTTTTTAAATTACGCATTTGTGAACGAGATAATTTATGTCGTTCTATTACATACTGGGCTTCATCTATATTATTTGCATCAGGATCAGGATAAAAATTCCATACAGATACATGTGATACTTGTGGTACAGTTTTAAATGTAGGAGAGTACTCACCTGTTTCGTCATCCCAACTAGGATATTCTTTGTCTACAGCAAATGGTCCTTTCATTACGCCAGTACCAAACAATGCCATTTCAAATGCGGTACTACGTAAATGTTTAGATGCAGAAGACTCATCAAGTTGATCTTGTATTTTCTTTTGCATTTTCTTTGCTGCTATCATAGCAGGACTAAATGTAATAGCTGTAGGTGTACTACCAACACCTTCTTTAACTCCCTCAATCGAGTCTAATTTTTCAACTAACTCTGGGTTTAATAATTCTTCTAACGTTTTAGCCGTAGCACCTTTAGGTATCTCTCTACCGTCACCTTTAAAACCATATGGTGATGTTGGATCTTTCTTTTCATCTTCTCGTAATTCTTTAGGCAAAGCAGGATCAAAAGAGACATTTTCAACTACACCTTCTGGAAGTTCTGTGGGATCAACTGTTAATGGAAAATTATTTTTTGCAAATAGTACATCTACAATTTGTCCGTATGCAGCTAATGTTTTTGTTTTAGTTACCTTAATAAATACACGAGATTTTTCTGCCTCTGTAAATTGTACATCAGGCCCATATATACCACGATAATTACGGTAGGCTCTTAGCCAACGTTCTTCATCTTGTTTACGATAATCTTCTGCACGATTAAACCGTTGCATAACAAATGGAATTATATTATCTGTATCTTTATCTTCTTCTGTAGAATTTTCTGTATCATCAAGAACTACTGCGTCATCCTCAATAAATACTTCATTATCTTCTGCCATTTATTTTTCCTTAATATCCAAACGTTGTATCTGCCACTCTCATACCTGTTGAGGGTCTACCCATAGGATCATAATCAAATACACTAAAACGAGGTCTTGACATTATACCATATCTTAAAGCATCATACAAGTGGTCTTCTGCATTTGTGTCAACATCTTCTGGATTCTTTTTATCTAAAGGTATTGCAGGTAGTTGAGCAATAGTATTTGTACAGTTTTCAAAAAATACTAATCTAGGTTCTTCGGTAAATTCATCTACCTGTAAACGTCTATGTATTTCATTTTTTCCTGATACTCTTGATCCTCTTGATCTATCAGAGGGCCTCCATCTACAACCCCTTATAATCATTTGCTCCGCAAGGCTTGGACCTGTATCGCCACGCTTATGCCATAAAGAGCTATCCAATACTCCATACTTTATATTACCATCTTCTGCTTCTAAATCGAGAACCATATCAGCTAAATCTGTTGCTAATACTTTACTAACGTATAGTTCTCTATATACAATAAGTTGCTCATTAGGGGCAACAGCAAACCAAATAACCGCACTATGAGAGCCATATCCATAATCACATGCTCTAAACTTTACCCAGTTACTAGGAATATTAAATGGTTCAACTACATGTATACTTCTATCAAACTCTGTAAAAGCTGCACCTTCTTTAATATCCCAGTCACCATCTAATAATTGTCTACGTTGTTGTTCTGGTAGTGACAGTAGCATTGCTTCATAGTCACCCTGTGTAGACAAATATGGATTGTCAGATAGTCGTGCAGGTATAAACCTACGTTTAAATAATGCCTTACCTGCTTTTTCGTGACCTGCAGGATATCTTAAAACTTCTCCTGTTTCTATATCTGTTGCTTCAAAAGGTTTATTGTGGGGGGCAGGATCAATAAACATTTTCTTTACCCAGTGATGCCCTCTACCTCCTGGGTTAGTGGTAGCTCTCATATACACTGGCAGATCGGGTGCAGTGGACCGTAGACGAGAGCGCATGTAGTTCCATGCGAATGGTGAGGGCCATTGAGTCAACTCGTCAAAGCCTATCCAACTAAACGCTAGACCTTGGTAGCGCAGGACGTCATCTTCCCTGTCTAGGTAGGACATCCACAACCTCGCTCCAGAGGGCGCAGTCCACTGCATCTTTCGTTCAGACCACTTGATACCCTTCCAAATCTTAGGGTACATTTCCTGTGATTTAAATATAAGTTCCCTAAGTTCTTCTGTTGTATGCCGTAATAACAAACCTGAAAATGCAGGATGACCCATATACCTTAGAGGATCTGCTAACATTGCATACGACTTGCCCCCACCTGCCGAGCCGCCATATAAGACCTCTCGTTCACCTGCAGCTAGAAAGTCTGTTTGTGGACCTTCATTGGGTTTAAAAATAACGTTGTGCTGTTCCTCAACAGGGATCTCTTCAACGATACTAACTGGCTTTGGGGTAGCTTTCTTCTTCGTAGGCTTTTGCACCGAGGCGTTTGTTTTCAATTTCTTCCGCTTTGGCGATTGCCTTTTTCGCATAGTCTGCCCATCTGCGTAGGCTTCCAACTTTGTTTTTTCTTCTTCGCTCATTATCCAACCGTTTCTTGAGTCCTACGTGAGATATAGATCTACCTGTATTTCTAGATAGCCAATTGGCAACCTCACGATATGAATATTGTTTTAGATATTTCTTTGCCTCTTCAAGCATGTCAAGTTCGTGTTCAACAGGTTGAAGTATATCAGGATCATCCTTATCTATTTCATATCCGAATGGTATTGTTCTTGATATACGTGGAATAGCAATCCATTCGTTGTCTTCTTTTATGTCGGTTGGTTGGGGTAACTTCCACTTCTGTAGAGGTTTAGTCATCGTCATCCATTTGTTTAGGTGGCATTAGCATTACACCACCTTTTGCTTCTACTTGCATCTTTTCTGTTTTTACTAGACCAGTGCGATCAAGTAGTTCTTTGGCAGCTTGCATCTTATCACGAATACCTAACTCTGTAGGATCGTACAATGCATTTACCATAGACATTGCAGCTTTAGGTGCATTACGTGCCATGTAAGTCTGCGTTGCGTCTAGTATTTCTTCTTTAAGAGACTTTACTACTTCAGCAGATGATGTAGCATCAGAGTATCCTGCAAGTTTCTTTGCAGTTACAATATCTCCACCTGCTTCGTCAAACAGTACAGCTAATAGCTTTTGTTGTTTTTCTGTCAGTGCTCGTGTCATAGTTTCTGTCTTCCAAATAATAATAGTACAAAGTTAAACATGCCTCTGCCCATTTCTGTAGGTGTAGGTAATAACCACCCTAATAAAAGAAGTATCATTACCCAAGGTGGTATGTTTTGAATATTTAGTTTTTCAACCATACCTGTTTCTACTTCTTTTAAAACTTCTGTGGTTATTACATCTCTACCTGCTGTAACTTCTTCTGTTTGTTCTACAGATAATACTGCTTGTCTATTCTCTGCACCTATTTGTGCATTACTATTGACTGTTGGCCCAGTGGATCCACCAAAGGGTAGCCAAGACATAATACCACAACCAGAAAGCAATAAACAAAGTATTAACCATCTCATTACATCAACTCAAAGTGAGGTGCATCAATAAAAGGTCTACGTCCTTGTGATCTACGCAAATCTACATATGCCATCATAGCGTCCTCTGATGTACCTTCGTATGTACGGATGTCACCTTCACTCCATGCTGCTCCCCATTTAATAGCGCAGCCTACTTCTTCGGCTGCTTGTTTAAAGGCATCACATATATCGTCATAAAGATTTAGTTCCCATGATACATCTGGACCTACATACGCTACTACATCTACTGCATGGCTAAACCCATCGTCTTGCAATAAATGTTTACTTGCCATTGTTTGTGATCGTCCTGCAGCTACATTAGCTTTTTGTTCTTCTAAAGTACGCACACCTTGTGTGACTCCAAAATCTACCTCTGTTAGTTGAATAGCACGCTCAACTACTGCTGTCATATCTGGATGGACACCCTCAAGTCTATCTATTGATCTTTGGCTTAGTGTAAAACTCATCTCATATCCTTTTTCATTGCTATCTTATTACCCATTGGCTTACCTGCCATGTATGCAGTTGCACCCATGTACGCAGCTACAATACCTGTTTGTGCAATATAAAACAGCCCAAGCAAA
>BCSF01000553.1_pt1 | contig 14174 bp, 16 predicted proteins | sample 1016431 | NCBI WGS metagenome assembly BCSF01 (sample SAMD00045685;SAMD00045686;SAMD00045687;SAMD00045688;SAMD00045689;SAMD00045690;SAMD00045691;SAMD00045692;SAMD00045684;SAMD00045690;SAMD00045691;SAMD00045692;SAMD00045684;SAMD00045685;SAMD00045686;SAMD00045687;SAMD00045688;SAMD00045689, study...
TTTTTTGATGTTATGGGGGCTCGTGTGGTTACACGACTCCTCTTCGTCGGCAGCGTAAGAGGGTGATAAGAGACAGGTGATCGGCCGATCGGCGGTTGGGTCGGTCACCGTCAGCGTGGTTTCAAAGTCGTCAGCAGTTGCACCTTCAAACACAAGGCTGCCAGTGTTGCCAATCAGCAATTCGCCGGTTACCGTTCCACCCGCTTTGGGCAGTGACAGTGCCGCCAAGTCATAGGCAGTCTTGACTGCGTTGGCGGTTGCAGCTTGGACAACAGACGTTGAAGTGACCGTGTTGTTCAGCTGCGAAACACCGGCGTTGCTGGTGGTTGCCGCTTGGATCTTGCTAGCGGAAATCGCTGCGGAAGCGTTGATGTCTGCGTTGACAATCGCACCAGCCGTGATTGAAGTCAGGCCAGCGTTGTCAATACTGATATCACCTGTAACTGCAACTGCAGTTGGAACGTTTGATCCGTTACCGACCAGGATGTGTCCACTAGTCAGTGCGGCCAACTTGCTAAATGCAATGGCAGCGCTTGCGTTAATGTCGCCGTTGACAATCGTGCCATCGGTGATCATCGTGCTGGTCACCGTGCCGGTATCGCCAGTGGTGACGACGGTGCCGCTTACATCGGGCAGCGTGAGCGTCCGGTCGGCGGTTGGGTCGGTAATTGCAATCGTGAGTTCATTGTTGTCGTCGGTAGACCCTTCAAAAACAAGCGATCCAGTATTACCAATCAGCAACTGGCCTGTGATCGTGCCACCAGCTTTTGCCAGTTTTTCAGTGTCGATTTCCTGCAGTGCAGTCTGAACATTGGTAGAGGCAATGTTGCCGTAAGGCGTAAAATTGATGTTTGATGCTTGCTGCGCTGCTACAAAGCTTGAAACGTCTAGCAGATCCCAGCTGGCTCCATTTGACAGAATGATGTCGGGTGGGTTCAGTGAAACTGCAGGCGCCGGTGCAGTTCCAGTGCCAAGCTCACTAACAACCACGTAGTATTGACGGTTGTCTGCTGTTGCGGCGGGTAGCGTTGCCCCAGCGGTAAGGCCAGCGGCTTGGCCCGCAGTTGTTACTGATGCAACAAGATTTGTTGATGCATTGTAAGTTCCAGCGAAGATGATTTCACCACTGGTGATGGTGATTGGCTGGTAAGCGTTACCATCGTAGATATAGAGGTCATCGTTGCGGGAGTCATAAAAGAACTGGCCCGTAAACTCTGCTGTTGGGAACGTAACGACGCCTTCACTAGAGTCCGCTCCACCGATTTGACAGATGGAGGAATTGGCAAGCTTTTCGCCGGTGACCGCATTTGCACCAATTCTGGCAATCGGCAGTATGCCAGAGGTCAGCTTTTCTGCGTTGATTTCTGGAATGTCGGCATTCTCAAGGCTTTCTCCTGCAGTGACAATGCCTTGAGCATTCACTGTAGTTTTGCCATAAGTTCCTGCCAAAACACCACTGTCCGGCAGGCTAATGTTGCCCGAACCGTCAATCTCTAGACCGCCAGCAGCGTCAACAATGACGCCGCCAACAGTGCTGGTGGTTGCAACAGGCAGGTCTGTTCCCGCCAGAGGAGCTGCAGATGTAATGCTGCCAAACTCGTCAAAGGTAATCCCCGAAACTGTTGCAGCAGTGATTGAGTTGGCAATGCTTAGGTTGCCTGTGCCAGTCACAGCCAAGCCAGAATCAGCCGCAACAATTACACCGCCAAGCTCGGTAGTGGTGGCTTCAGGCAAATCTTCAGGCAACAAATCAGACGTACCAGTGATCAAACCTTGGTCGTCAAAGGTGATGCCGTTGCGAGTTTCGCCGGTAACTGAGTTAGCAATGCCAATGCTGCCGCTAGTCTTGTCTAAACCCCGATCAAGAGATTCAGTAGGAATCTTTGCTGCAGTAACGGTGTCGTTGCTCAGCTTGTCGCCGTCGATGCCGGCGGCAAGCTTAATGTCGGTAACCGTGGCGTCAGCAATTTTGTTGGTGGTGACTGCGCTATCTGCAAGCTCAGATGCTGTAACTGCACTTGCCGCAATATTGTCAGCAGTGACGGTATCGAGGGCAATCTTTGCCCCGGTGACCGCGTTGTTCAGGATTGATGCGGTATCGACTGCATCGTCTGCTAGTTCAGAAGCAGTGACAGCGTTGGCGGCGATGTTTGCTGCTGTAATCGTGTCACCAGCGATTTTGTCGCTAGTTACAGCACCGTTGACAATCGCAGATGTATCGACAGAGTTATCTGCCAGCTCTGATGCAGTGACTGCATCGGATGCAATCTGAGTTGAGGTGATCGAGTCGGTAACGATTCGCGCACCAGGGAGTTGGTTATCAGCAAGACCAAGCTTGGCAAGAGTGACTGCCCCGTCAACGATCTTGTTGGTGGTGACGTTTAGGTCAGCAATCTTTTCTGTGGTGATATTTGCGTCAAGAATCTTGGCCGTGGTGACGGCGTTGTTAACGATTGCAGCGGTATCAACTGCGTTATCGGCAAGCTCAGAGGCGGTGACGGCATTATCTGCAATATTGTCAGCAGTAATGGTGTCAAGGGCAATCTTTGCGCCCGCTCCGGTGCCGCCGGTGATTACTCTGTCAACGATGGCTGCTGTATCGACAGAGTTGTCGGCTAGCTCTGATGCAGTAATTGCATCGGCAGCAATGTTGGCTGCCGTGATGGTGTCGGCAGCAATTTTTGCTGAGGTGACTGCTGCATCAACGATTGCGGCAGTGTCTACAGAATCATCGGCAAGCTCAGATGCTGTAACGGCATCGGCTGCAATCTGCGTTGCTGTAATACTGTCATTGACAATCTTCGCGCCAGGGATGACGTTATCGTCGATCAGGCTGGCGACGCCACTCTGGACTAAATTTTTGGCGGTGAGGCGACGAGTTTCGCTGGCCGAATAGTCCACAACCGCAAGGTCGTCACCTGCTTCGACATCGGTCGCTAGAAGAACCGGAAGCTCTGAAATTCTTACGTCAGCCACTGGTTACTCGACCAAGATGCTTTCCGTATTCTACGGCCCTATAAAATCGTAGCGTCTGCCTCCACCTCAAGATCGCCTTCTTGGTTGGCTTCTAGCTTGAACAGCCGTTGGTCACTGACGTACCTAGTGCGGAGATTGATTGCTCCGGTAGCCACAAAATCGATCGTTGCCTCGATTGGTTCGCCTGCGCTGAACGACATGGCAACACTGCTAATCCGGGCATCAAATTCGTACCAGATCTCATCGTTGGAATCTTCAGTGCGACCGCCGGGTTTTGCGCCAGCTCCAACCAACGTAAGTTTGGCAAAAAATTCGCTCCCGACCTTGGTGCGAAGGATTAGCTGGTTGAGGTACATGGGCACCTCTATTGCACCGGCAGATTCGCCCCTAAACATGCTGTCATTAGCACGGCGCTCGTAGTCAAAGAAACAGGTGATGCGACCGTTACCGTTGATCAGACCTGAGTAGTTGCGCTTGAACTCATCGGAAAGCGCAGTTACGTCAATGACATCACGGTCGGTGTTTAATTCATTTTAACTAACCTTGCCGAGAATTCGCTGGTTATTGTTCCGGACTTAAACACTGACGGGTATGTCACGGCCAGGGTCAGCCAATGCAATACGACCTGTGAGTTCACCTGCAATTGCTTCGTCAAATGTTTGGTAAAGACTGACCGCACCAATTTGATCAACAGACAGAAAAAAGACACCATCTCTGTGCTGTTGGTTGTCTCTCCAGCCAGACGCAGCAACAAAAGACAAGAGGGATTGGTCAGTGGTTCTTATTTCAACCTGATCGCCGCTGATCAGCATCCCTGTTTCGAAATCGAAACTAAAACGATTTCTGCTTGTATTGACGTCAGATTGAGCCACCTTACCGGTGATCAGGTCATCCACCTGAGTGCGGCGTAACTCAACCTTGCCGATTTCACCTAAAAGGACTGCCATCAGAGATCAACGGCGAGATAGTCTCCGGTCATCGTAAAGCTGATGTCAGCAGTCATGATCTCACCCGTGCTGCAGGTGATCGAAACGCTGTTGATAAAAGCAATAAAGTCAAGATCTCTATTGCCCCAGCGAAGTTCAAGGCGGGCGGCGCTAGGCGTACCACGGGTAATCGAAGTGTTCAGGATGTTGCGTAAGGTGCTGTTATCGTCGTGATACATAATCGTTGCACTGCCGGTTGCGCTCTTTAGCCCAGCAGTGTATTTGCGTTCGGCGTCCCCCAAGTCGGTGGTTTCAAGCATGTCAACGTTGGTCTGCACGCTCCAGTTACGCACTTTGGTTTGCGCATTACCACCGAAAACGATGCTGCCGTTTTTTCCGCTATAGATGGCCATCGGTCAGTACGTAAATAGCGTTAGCTCCATTCTAGTCACTTAAAAGAGATAACCAGTAAATTCGCAGGTCACCGTAGAACGACCTGGCTTGACACTCTCCACTTTCGGTGGCTGAGCGTAGCGCCACTTCAATTTTGACCCTTTCGTCTCCTTGAAGTAACCCACCAAATCACGTGAAGCTCCTGCCGCGCCACTTTTTTCGGTAAAGCTGACGTGGTTTCGGGTCTTGTTGACACGCTCGTAGTTTTCGAGAATTAAGGCGGCGCTTGCATCCGTAATGTTGCGGAATTCCAAAGACAGGGTTGAATCCACCCGGCGGTTGCCATAGCGCAAAAATGTCACCGTCCCATTCTGGGATTTGAATTCCGTTTGCGGAAAGCTTCCTGGCGTGTACTGCCTGCCCGAAGGCTGGATGTTGGGGAACCGAATTGCACCCATCAGTAAGACTCCTCAATAAACTGGTTGTTTGTCCAATTCAGTACTTCCAGCGTACCGCTACTTGTCAGCGGAACGTGGCTGCCGGCAATTTCAACCAGCCCATCTTCTGCATAAGACAGGCTTTCCACCTTGTAAACCCGATCTGTTGTTGTTGAGTTTCTGATGGTGAAAACTGCTCCAAACAATTGCCCCTGCTTAGTCTGGTTTCCGTTCACCCTCAGGGTTGCTTTTTTGACGCCGGTCATTTTGGGTTTCCAATAATAAATCGGATAATTGCCATTACTCAAGCCGTTTGATGAAATCGCACCATTGCTGGAAATACTACCGTTGTCAAAACGTGACGTGTGCGTTGCCTCGCTAACCAGTCGGAAATAATCACCAGGGTTTAGCCCCATTGCACCTTGGGGCGTTGTCTCGAACTTAATGCCGTGGTCAACCTCTTTCCGGGTTTTTAGTGCAAACTTGGCAAAGCTCCTGGCATGATTTTCCGATGTGCAGAATCCACTCATATCAAATACCTCTTCTGGGTCTGCATTGCTGCCGCCTTTAAGCCTGATTTCTAGCGTGCGAGTCTGCGGAAAACCATTTCTTGTGTCTTGACGCCACAAGCAAACCGCCTTGAACAGCTGACGCTCTTCTGGGCCGAGAAAACTTACCTGCAGGTTTCTAATGTTGCCGTCAGTAAACAGTGCCTTTACGTTGGGTTTAGCATTAGGGTTAAGGCTTGGAACGGATGGAAACAAACTGAACCGACCACCAATAATCGTAAAGTCAAGCAGGCAATAAGCTGCATTCTCAAAAATAAATTCGCGGAGGTTTTGGCGCTCAGAAATAATCCCGTCCCAGAAAAAACCGTTATTTTTGCAGAATTGAGCAGCTCTTTTCAGCCTTGCCGTGTCTACTTGCTCGGAACCAATCAACGAACCAGCGCCCAGGCTGTTGTCAGTCAACAACGCATAAACGATTTCCGGAAAGATATTGACAGAACCACGGCCCGAACCAAGCAACCTCTGTGTAATTACACCGCGCCTGAAAAAGGCGGAGAATTGATCAAAGTTCGACCACTCATTACTGCTGCTGATCCTGATGCCAGCAATAGCCAGTCCTTCATAGTTTGGCTGTTCATTGTTCAAGGTGTATTCATTGACAAAAGTCACCTCATGTTCAGGCGCATCTAGGTGACTGCTGCTCTCTTGGTCATAAACAATGTAATCAGCGATTGCGTCATTTTGAAGAAGTAACTTTCCGCCTTTTAGATACCATTCGCTGTTTTGTACGTCGTTTGGATACAATATAGTTCTGTAGCCTGTAAAAACTATGGTGACGCCATGCGCTACATACTTGGTGCGTGAATTTGCGTTGAGCAGATTTACGAACTTGTTAGTGAGAAACTCCTTTTTGAACTGGTTGCCTGGGTAAGGGTGTAGGCGGTACTCCCAATTGTATTGTTTGCTGTGAAAGATCTGTATTGAGTTGTATTGAGCTTGGGGCGTGCTGCCCATCACGGCAAACACTTCGCCCGGCAAAAGATTTCTCCATGGGGCACCCGTACCAGCGCGACGCCTTTGAAGCTTAAAAAAGCTGTACCTAGTTATATACTTGTTGACTGAACCTAGGGTGATGCTTCCGCCGTCCTTTTCATACTTTCTAATTGTGCCGTCGTCAGGGTGACTGTTTACATTTGCAAAACCATTGATCTGCTTAAACACCGTTGATTTGATACCTATTTCGATAGCGTCACACGGCCTTGAGGTGGTAACCGTTGCAATCGCGGCACGCTGAATTAGCAGCACTTCATCAGCATTAAACCTGCTTAGCGAGGTGGTTACATTGAGAGGCCCCCTGCCTTCAGTCCATTTCAAAACAAACTTTTTAATCAAGCCTTTACGCCATGGAGAGGATGTGCTCACATGTGTGCATACTGCAAGCTTTGTTCCGGCCAAGTACAACTCGCCAACACTTAAGTTTGCATCAGCATCAATTCGCGTAGATTCAACGCTTTGACGCACATCTTCCACGCCCCAAGGCTGAAATCGATTGGCTTCATCGTTATCGCCAATTCGATACACAATCTGGGTTTTAGATACTGACAAAACATTGCAACGACGAGGGAATCTGGCTGCAATCTTGTTCCTCTTTGCGCGGGCATCTTGCTTCGCGTCTTTGTTACCATCAGGAACTAAAACAAGTTCATAACCGACCTTGAAACGCTGTCCGTTTGGCATTGGCGAATACGCACCAAACTGAGTCTGTGTTGAAGGCACGCGCGTCTGACAAAAAACTGGCTCATACCTATTCGTCAAATCCCAGTAGTACGCAAAAACATCACGCGCTCCAGATCGCTGTTTTAATCTGCCTTCGCTGTACTCGGCAGCAGTGCCACGCCTTAAGCGCTTGCCGTTCACGTTGAAAAGCAAATTTAACTTGTCACCGGTGTAGGTTTCAAGTAAAGAATCGCCAATTGCAAAACCTTCAAAATCAGGCTTTTGAGGTAAAGCGCCAGCACTAAACATGAAGATTGCGTTTAGCTGCTGAGCTAGCCCTTTTGATCGCATCTGTGACCATAGAAGCTGGCCATTGACGCGCAAACCTTTGCGCGTAAATATCAATGGCACAATCGTCCCAAGCGACGCCAATTCCTGAACAGAGCTGAAATTTGATTGCGGCGCGAAACGACTTCTGCCGGTAATATCCTCTGTGCGAATCGGTGACAGCGCTTTTCGTGCTTCAGCCGCCCTAGGTTTTGGCGCTAATAAAGCGCTGACGGCTGAAGACGCCAAGCCAATCACAAGTGATGTAATTGCTAGCGTTGTTGCATCATTGCGTACGTCAGGAATCAGGTCGTATTCTTCAGACCGCTTGCCGTTGTACGAATCGGTTAAATCTAAGAAGTGAAAATATTCATCTTCAGTAAGGCCAACGGCATTGCAGAGTTCTACTTCTGCGGGTAATAACACCCGACGACCTGCAGGGCGTCGATGGGACTCCATTTCACCTCCGATCCCACGAAACTCAGCCATCCGTTGTCAATCCATACTGCCAAACCATAACCATTGTCAGCCTGGCACAATGCTACACATCCAAGTCTAGGCGATATTACGGGGTTGCCCCAACGTTCCAATTCATCTTTAAACACTGCCGTGTCCCCGCGCTTCAGGCGGCGATACCAATCACGGCTTGGGACTGGAACGGGAAAATCATAATAGTCAAGCACTTCAATGCAAAGTCCCAAGCAGTCAGTTGCGCCGTGCTTTTTTATCCTTGCACCTAGCCGGTAAGGCTTTCCAATTAGTTGGTACGGTGTCACCTGTTTTGCAGTTGGGCTGTGCTTGGCAACGCGCCAACCTGCTTTTGAGTCAAGACCCTGTTTGGCACGCTTGCGCCAACAGCATCAATAGAGCTTGACAGCGTCACCTCAATCGTGACGGGATCGTATGCCATCGTAGAAACAACCCAGTTTTCAGTCGCAATCTTTTTGAGAACAGCGAGATTGTTGGGATTCATGGTGCAGGTGTCTACCTGAATCTGCCATCGACCGCGAACAGCCTCAATGGCTGTATTCATTGACAGCTTATTGTTGGCCAGTACCAGAGTGGCTTCCATGTTGTCGCCCGTGCGATTCTTTGCTGCGCCTTGGTAAACAAAACTCAAGAATCCATACTTTTTGTTATTTAGCGTGACCGTTCCACCAGTCTTGCCGTTTTGATAACGCCGCTGCAACTTTCGCGTGCGGTTCCTTACGACCTTTCTACCAGTGATCGTGATGAAGTTTGTCAGCGCTATCAGTGTCATAACCCGATTTTAGAACGTTGTGAACGGCTGTTTCTTAGTGTAGACATTGTTTGAGTTTGGCCCATTTTGGCCCCACGCCTTGCAGCTTGATCCATGCCAGCGCGGAATTGATCCTCGGTGACGAAACGCATCCCGTTGATTTCGGTGACGCTGTAGCTGACATTGACGGTTTGCGTTCCAGCGGGACCGCCATTGCGGTAACGCTCCATCGCAGAGGATTGGCTGTTGTGGACATAACCGCCTTGGCTGCCCATGGTGAGCAATTCAGGGCCACGCTCGCCGACAAGATACGTAGAGTTTGGAGACACAGGGCCGCCATTTGCACGGGTGCCGAATCCAAGAAAACTTAAAATGCCGCCACTACCTTGCGGACCAGCAAGTTGATTCAATCCTGCGTTAATCAGCAAGCTGCCAATCTGACCAAGGACGTTGCTCAATACATCGCCCCATTCGGTTGTGCCTTTGATTAAACCTTGAAGTACATTTTGCAATTCGTTACCAATAATTTGACCGACATTGCGCAAAGTGCTCTCAAGGAAGCTTGTCTGTTTTGCTATCTCAGTAACTTTGTTGAAGGCGTCGTTGAATGACATGTTTCCTTCCATCACAAGCTTGTTTACTTGCTCAAGTGTTTTTAAAAATTCAGGCGATTTTGTTGCTTGCAGTTCAAATTGACGGACGACATCTCGCTGTGCTGCAGCCTCAAGCTTTAAATTTTTCGTGAAATTACGCTGCTGTTCGGCCTTTTCTTTCCTGAGCTCGGCAAGCTGTTCATCAAGAATCAAACCGTTGCGCTTAAGTTCAATTTCTTGCAGCTCAAGCGGAAGGCCTTGATTTATAATTTCCAGCTGACGCTTATAAGCTTCAAGCTGTAGTTCAAGCTGCTTGTTGCCCTGCAGCCTGGCCTGTAACAATTCAGTTTCAACGGCCAACAGCGCAACAGCTTCTTTAACTTGCTGATCTACCGATTTCCCTGTTTTGCCCTTGCGCGTGCCTTTGCCTTTGCCGTTTCCGCCAAGCAGCTCTGGGACTTCGGGAACAGCAATTGCTTGCGCCTTGGGAAGATTGTCAAGGGCTTTAATGTTTTCACCTCTTAACCGAAGAATCTCGCCCTGCAACTTAACTGCTCTATCTGCATTGGGATCTGTTGGAGCAAGTCGCCTCAAGGCTTTGCTTAAATTATCAAGGGCTTGAACGTTTTGTTCAATACCCGCCCTATTCTTTTGAGATGAAACCTGCCGTAAAAATTTTTCAGCATCGTCAAGGGCTTCTGTCGTGGCTCCAAAAGTAATTTTGGTGCCGATACCTGCAATCGCACGATTAAACTGACCACCTCGACCGCTAGCAATTAAACGGTTTACCGCATCTAAACCTTGAATGGCCTGATCTAAAATTGCCTTAAGCAAAGGCGATAAAACCTGCCCCAAAGTTCTAGCAAGCCCTTCAATATTGTCTTGCAATGTACTCATTTTGCCGTTTAATGTTTCCGACTGCGCAACTGCTCCGTTGGCATACTTGCCACCAGCGTCCGTAAGCCGTTTAATGGCAACTTCAACAGCTTCCGCGCTAATCCTGCCTTTACTTAGTGCATCCTGAAATTCTTCGCCGGATAATTTATACATTTTGCGAAGCTCTTGCTGCAACGCCACACCACGCTCTTGGAATTGCAAAAGCTCTTCACCTTGCAATTTACCTTTAGCCTGCACCTGGCCATAAGCCGTGACAAGGCCAGAAAGCTCAGCACCCGTGGCACCGGAAACATCACCAAGCCGCTTAGTCGTTTCTACAACTTTTTCTGTCGAAACGCCAAACGCATTCAATCTTTTCGCTGATTCAATTAGCTCTGTACTTGTAAACGGCGTTACTCTGCCAATTTCCTGCAAATCTTTAATAATTTTGCCCGCTTTTTGCGCTGATCCTGTTAAAACTTCAAGGCTTTTGGCTTGGCTTTCGATTTCGGCTGTTTTAGCAAAAACAAATTTTGCCGCGCCTACTAACGCAAAAGCCCCTGCAAGCTTTGTGGCAACCCCGCCAAGCTTGGTGAATGCCGATTCAGTTTTCTTTGCTTGAGCGTCTAGCGCACGAAGCTTCTGTGATGCGCCGCGTGAATCAACATTGACCGCAACATTAGCGACAACTGACACGACGCAGCACCATTACCTAGAAAAATTCTAGCGCCGACGCTGCCGACGCTTGATTTCCGCTTCTTGTTCTTCGTTATACAGCTCAAAATATGCTGACCACAAAAAAAGCTCTTCCAAGGTCATTTCCCTGTTTAACTTAGCCAACGTGTAGCCAAGCTCTTTAGCGACGCTGATCTGGAGCCGAAGCAAATTATCTTGCTTCAGCTCCTGCTTCAGTTTTTTAAATCAACCTCCTCGTCAGACTCATCACTAATTACTGCAAGCATTAGAGCCTGCAAATCAGCATCACGGACTTCGTTCTTTAGCTCAGCGATTTGACCAGCTTGGAACAAGCGCTTGCCAGTGTCATCCATTGCCTTTTGCACTAATAGCTGCAGCGCAAAAGCGTTGACATCATCCTTGGTGCCTTTTTGGGCAAACTCCCGTTCGGCCATCGTCAAAGGCGTACGGTAAAACTCAAACTCTTCGCCGTTGCTAAGCGTTACGACTTTTCTTGTTGGCACAAGATTTGCCGCTTTTTTCAGGCGGTCTAGGGCGGAACCCTTTCCAGCAGCAGCAGGCATGAAGAAAACGCTTTGGTTGTTGATACTTTAGACGCAAAAAAGCCCCCGCACAAGGCGAGGGCCAAATGTTTCAAAATCAGGCGGTAGTGCTGAAATCGAAACTAGGAGTGCCAGCAGGGCGGAAAGTGATTTCAACTTGCTGAGCATCGTCAGGGTTGACAGTGATGCCTGCTGTCAGCAGAACCGCATCCATGCTGAGGCTACGGCTTGCCGCTTCAGTGGTTTGCTTGTCTGTGTAAAGCTTGAACGCACAACCGACTTGTTGACGCTGCAGCACGTCTTCAACCATTCGGTTGCTCAGTGCTGAATCTTCATTGGTCACGTAGACAGTGGCAGAGCCAGTGCCATCCCCAAAACCAGGGATGTAAGCACGGAATGGCGCATACTGCGTACCAACTTGACCAATGGTGGTCACGTCAATTTCGCTGCGGCTGATCTCAAAATTCCAGCTTTGCACCTGTCCAACTGCAGCAAATTCTGCATACTGCACCTGGAACTTGTTGGGCGCAACAAGGGTGCCATCGTCGGTAATGGTAATTGTCGCGCCACCGAGGGTGGCAGACACCTGCAGCACACCGCTGCTGGCGGTATAGGCGATCACGTAATAAGTGGTGCCTGAGGTGATGCCTGCAGGCAGGGTTCCGGAGCCAGCTGCGCCAGTTTGGGTGTTGATCAAGTTAAATACAACTGGATCGCCAACCTTGAAATTCAAGTAGGTTTCAACGGTAATTTCGTCGTCGGCAACAGTCACGTCAGATTCACCGAACGTGCCGGTGGTCCCTGCGGGCTTGTAGTAAAGAGCGCCGGACGTACCGGACAGAACGGTTACGGCCATGACTAAGAATGAATGAATGGCTGATGTCAGTCTACATAGCCCGTAAATGTCACAGTTAATTGCGTTTGAAAAAACGCAGCCTCTGGTGACGACGGGTTAATTACGTTTGGCCCAGACGCGGCGTCAAAGATGATGCTAGAGACTGTCTTGCGGTCAAACAAATCCTTTACTCGTTCGGCAATTGTGTAGTTTGCCGCTGCTCCAACGCCAACAGGCGTGAAAACATTCACGGTCAATACGCCGTTTTGAGCGTTGAAGCCTGTGCCGGGTTCAAGCAAGGTTGCATAATTGTTGTCGCCAAACAGCAAAAACACCTGCAGCCATGGTGCATTGTTTGGCGGCGTAAAAGGAACGTTTTGATATGCAACAGGATATGAAGGAGACAATGCCATCTCGGTGGCGATCCTGCTTTCGATAGCAGCGCGAATGTCGTTGTAAGTGCTAGTCATGAATCCCGACCAATCCGTGCAGCTGCTTCCTTAACTCTAGTCTGCACATCCTTGGCGACACGATTAACCCAACCAGGAGTGGCCTGTTGACTACTGCCATCAGCAAGTTTTTCCGCATATTTAAGATTATTGTGCACGCTGTAAACATTGCCGACCTGTTCCTGCGAATAACCAACTCGCTCAATGGAAGGTTGACCTGAATAATTGCCAGGCGGCTTGCCGTTCCCAGGTGCAGCATTCTCACCAACCTGCCACGATGCGCGAAAGCGACCCGTATCAACCGGGCTTGCTTGTTTCAGCAAACTGTCAGTTTCAAGCACAGCAGCACGCAAAAGCTTTTCGTACTGGTCTTCGGCGTAGTCACCAATCTGGGATAACTTGATTGTGCGTGCCATTAGTTCCTCAAAATCAATTCATGCGTAATGGCTTGATTATCCTGCTCAACGCTTGAAACGCGAATGATTTGATGCGTTACGCCGCCAATTGAGACCTTGTCCGAAATTTTTGGCGCAGCGCTTAAATCAGCTGCTGCAACCGTAAGCCTACGATCACCAGCTTGCACAAGATCGTTGATTTCGCGCGCGCTTACATCTTCAAGCACACCTTTGATCGTAGTGTCCGAGGTCGTTTCGCTTGCAGTTCCAGTCACGGGATTGTAAGCACCAACCGTGATCACCTTAAAAGTGACATCACCGCCAAACTTTTTGACGAGCTTGCTTGCGGTCTTTCGCAGTGAATCAGCAAGTGCCATTAGATGCGATACGCGATACACGCTCCATTCTGAAGCTGAATTGACGTGAAGTAACCCGTCAAGTGAGCGCCTTGATCCACGCTCACGCCACCAAAGCTGTCATTGATCACGTTTTTGCTGACGATTGCAGTGATCGAGCTGTTTTCGTAAAAGTCAATGTGCATGAACCTTCCCGTATGCACTGCCGTGTCGTTAATGACTTCAGCGCCCAGTGACCAATTGATTGCGCTTGTTCCACCAAAAGATTTAGCCATGGTTAGATCTTGTAAGCGATAGCAGCGCCGCCAGTATTCAAAGTGAAGGCAGTGAACACGCCTTGAATTTCAAACCCAGCGGGCAAACCTTCACCGACAAGACTGTTACCAGTCCAGTTTTCTGCCGTGATCGCACTAAAGCTTGTATTGTTTTTAAGCACAGTGATTCGATTCCAACGCCCAGTGCGCGCTGTTGTGTTGCTTACAAAATCTGCGCCAATGCTATAAGCAGGGTCAATTACAACGCTGTTGTGAGGCATAATCAGAGCCTATAAGCGATAACAGAGCCGCTGGTCAGCGTGACGCTAGTGATCACGCCGCAGATCTCACAGTCTGCTTTCAACACAACAGCGGTCAAAGCGTTGCCTGTAATGTCCTCTGCCACCAGCGTGGCGACAACAGAATCCTCAAGCGCAACAACCTTGCCAAACCTGCCGGTGTGAGCTGCAGTGTCGCTGATATATTCAGCGCCGGGATACTTGTAGCCCATGATCAGCTCCGCTTGACAGCAATGTTGCCTGGTCCACTGATTCTAAGGCCAATCAGATAGCGCTCAACCATTGGCGGGATTCGATCCGCACCAACAGCACCAAACTGATTTGGTGTAACGTCGATGCTGCCGATCTTGACGTT
>BCSF01000554.1_pt1 | contig 14167 bp, 17 predicted proteins | sample 1016431 | NCBI WGS metagenome assembly BCSF01 (sample SAMD00045685;SAMD00045686;SAMD00045687;SAMD00045688;SAMD00045689;SAMD00045690;SAMD00045691;SAMD00045692;SAMD00045684;SAMD00045690;SAMD00045691;SAMD00045692;SAMD00045684;SAMD00045685;SAMD00045686;SAMD00045687;SAMD00045688;SAMD00045689, study...
CCCCGTTTTTTTTTTTTTTTGTTTTTGATTGCATTTTGGTCTATCAGGTCGGCGGCTACATTCAAACCTTCCACCACCATATCCGCTCCCATCATGTATTCACGGAATACTTCACGAGCGCTTTTCTTCAATCGGTTATCATTCTCCAATTGCTTTTCTGTGACTTCACTATTCTTTTCAATCTCCAATTCACCAGTTTCTAGAATCAAAGATTGTTGTTCATCAAATGCTTCTTTGATGATGTTCCTTCTTTTCTCGTTCAGACGTGCCATCTCATCTTCACGGACGAATTCAAGATTAGAGATGGTGTCCAAAACTTTTTGGGTTTCTTCCATCGCTTGGAGCTTTTCAATTTGGGTTTGAACGGAATCTTCCAAAGCCATCTTTTCTTCATGAATCTTTTGGAGTGCTATATCTCGAAGCGCTACAATTTTTTCTTCACCGGATAATTGGGCTACCTTTTCATCCCGTGTTTTCAGCATGGCGGCCAATGTTTTGTTTTCTATATCCTCCACCATCTTCATGGCGGCGGCTAGTTCATCCACGGCTTGGGTGGTTTGTTGTGTGGCTTGGGATGCACCACCACCGCCCTTTCTTGGAGCACCACCACCCGTCCCACCACCTTGGGATGTTTGCATGGTGGCTTTCAATAGCTTGTTAAACTTCTCCAAGCGTTCACTAGCCGCCCCAAAGGGGTCTAAGAACTTGTCTCCATGTTGGGCGATTTCGTTTCCTATCTCATTGAACACAATTTGGGCGCGTTCAAGTTCATCCGCCGTTCCTGTTATGCTAGTAATAGCTACATTCAATCCAGCCAAAACAGCCCCAAAGGATTGTTGAAGTCCCTTCAAGGTGTTCCCAGCTATCTCCCCAAATACGATAAAGGCTTTTGTGGCTCCCAACATGATGTCATTCAATCCACCACCGGCGCCAGCCTCACCACCCGCCATCACATCTAACAAGCGCATGAATTCACCGGTTAGAACTTCCGTGGCCGTGGCGCTTATCCGTTGGAAATCTGCCATTTGTTGTTGCATCTTGGGGCCGCTTGCCACACCAAATTCATTGGCCAAAGATACGAAGTTTTCAAGATTGTCTATGGCTCCGGATTGAATGAACTTGGGGCCGGCGGTACGTCCAAAGATGTCCGCGGCTCGAGCTGCTCTTTCTTCCGCGCTCTCTATCTGTCTTAATCCTTCCAACACTTCTTTGAAAGCCGTGTCAGCGTCACGAACTTTCATAACACCATCACGCATTTCACCAGCTTGAACACCAACGGCTTCAAATGCTTTTTGTGCGGCTTTGCTTCCATCCACGGCATCTTGAAGCATAGATGGGAACTTCACCAACCCCGTTTCCAGTTCTTCAAAGGATACACCCGCACCCGTGGCGGCCAATCTCAATCCATGAAGTGTTTCCGTGTTGATACCTGTCTTTGTGGAGGCATCCACCAATTGATTGGATAAGTCGGCTATGTGTTGTCCAAAGGATAGAACCGCAATGGCGGCGGCGCCGGCGGCTATAGAGATGTTGGAAAATGAAGCTTGGATTCCCTTCCCCACACCTTGGGCAGTACTCCCAACCTTCTTCAATGCTCTTTCTTGTTTGGCGGCGCTCTTTTCAGCATCCCGCGCGGCTTTTGTGTATGCCTTATCCAAGTCATTAACAAGCTTTTGGGCTTCCTTCTCTGAGACTTGCCCAACCTTCTTCAAACCATTGATAAGATTTTGGACTTCCGCACGGTATTGGATGCTAATCGTCTTATTTACGTCACTCATTGTCTTATCCCTTCTTCTTTTGGTCTTCTATGAAAGCATCCGCCAATTTCTTAACAAGCTTATCCACGCTTTTCCGCGCGGGTTTCCACATGGTTTCTTCCGCTAGGCTTTCCCCTTCTGGAACCGTGGAAGCGCTTCCATTCTCTCTTTTGGAATATGAAGCGGGTTTGATAGCATAGGCATATTGGGCACCGTTACGAAAGAATCCTTCAATGGCTTTTCCACCTTGCACTATCCGGATACCATTCGTGAACTTATCTATGGAACGCTTGGATTTTTGTTTCTTGATGAATGTTCTTCCATCTTTGGTTGTGATGGGTTTTCCATATCTCACAATCCAATTTTCCTTGGCATATTCCACGCGGGTGTCAATCTCGGCTTCCAACACTTTCATGGTTTCACCCGCCACTTCACGAAGCGCTTGTTCAAAAAGTTCACGCTGGGGACCGGTGATTTCAATGGAACCCTTCCCTTTTCCATATCGTATTCTTCTAGCCATCTAGCGCCCCCCTTCTTTTAAATCTAGCATGATTCTTTTTCAGATTTTGAATTTGAAAACGCTTCTTCTTTTTCTTCACATCATCCGGTTTCATATTGGCCAATCTGTAATCCGCTATAAGCTCCGCTTGGAGATTCTTGGGAAGATGGAAGAACCATGTTGGTTCTTGGTGCCAATACCTAGATATGATAAACCCCGTCCTAACTATTCCGCCGGCGGGGGTGAAGTAAAATTTTCCGCGGCTTCCACTTCTTCATCTGTGGAGATGTGTTCTGTCATCATCTGGAAGAGTTCCGTTCCCACTTGAAGAACTGGGATGTGGGTCACCTTTTGGGATGATAGCCATTCTTGTAGCTGCCCACCAGAAGCCATCAAATCACAAGCTGAAATTCTAGGTTGTGGGCATGATGGATTATTTTGGATGCAGATTCCCACCAAAGCCGCAAACAAGCGTCCAAGCTGGGCGCGGTTGGGATTGGTGGAAATCATGTAGAACACATCCCACATTGTGGACATAGATTTGGGAAGCCCAAATTCACAATCAAGTTTTCCAATGGATTTTTTCATGGTTCCGTTCTCCATTATTAAACTTCAGCTCTTACGATGGAACCGTATACTTCACCGGTTACACTGATTGTATCGGGGTTTCCTTCTGCGATAGAAGCGAATAAAAGAACCTTGTTGAAGGTTACTTTTGTATTTGAACCGCTTAGCGCGCTCATATTCGCTTGGAATTCTACTGTGCAAAGGAATTGTTCAAAGCCGGTTCCACCTGTTGATGTGGCCGCGCTAGAATTTCCAGTTTTGTAGATGAAATCAAGAAGTGTATCTTCTGTGGAATCTGCCAATTCTCGAAGGTGAACACTGAAAGAGATGCTTGGAACGGGGTCATTTCCCTGTCTGAGGCCCACAATTGAACCCCTATCATATATCACGATTCTTTCAGCAAGGTCAAGATTCATTGACATATCGCCATTCTCAAAGGCGACGGTGTATGTGGTTGCATCTCCATTTGTAATGCTTATGGTTCCGTCACGTGGGACGGCTACGACGGTTGTTTCAGCCATTGGAAGCTCCTATTGGTTGATTATGAAAGTGGAATAAAATGAAGCGCTTCAAAAGATAACGTGGAAAGAATGTATTCTCCACTATCCGTCAAAGCTCGATTGGTTGAAATAAGTTTGATGTGTAGGTTTGGATATAGAACGGCGTTACTTCTATCCAATAAAGCGGTGATGATGGTGTTTTCAAGATTCAATTGGTTGTCCACATCTGTCAGCTGGTCCAAGGGACGAAGACGAAAAGCAAAGGTTATATCCAAGTCCGTTTGGAGCATCGCCCCTTCTGTGGGTCGTTGTCTATCATCCATGGCATTGGAACCACCTATTCCCACCGAGAAGGCTTTATGGGCTATCGAATTTGGGGTTCTCCCAAATGCATCAAAGGGAAGCGGGGATTCTTTCAATCCCGCCCCCGTGATGGCTTCCAAAGCCGTGGCCACTCGTGAACGAATAGATGATAATCGAACCGTTGCCATCAATACCGCCTATACTTGAAACGGTGATACCGGGATGGTGGATTGGTGGTGGAAATCATTGGGAAGCCGGCTTTCCGTTTGTCCACATCATCAGCTCTTCCATCTTCATCCATATCGTAACGAAACGATATTTGTTTGAATTGGTATTCATAGCTTTTGATGTGTTCTCGATATAAGTCCAAGTATCTTCCATTGGATTGGCCTAGTGAACTGTGCATATTTCGCCATATCAAAGCCAACGCCAATTCAAGATGGGAAGAACGAAGCGCTTGGGGTTCCGTGATAAGATACGGAAGGTTTCCAAGCTGGCGCAATCGTTCAATGATACGAACCCACGCTTCATCTATGTAACGTTGCCATCCATCTGTGTATGAATCTGGAAGAAGGTTTTCCAAGTCGGAATATGAAGCCTCCAAATCGATATCAGATATGCACGGATACAAAGGCCGGCGGCACAAATAGGCGGGACGTTGAAAAGTATAATCCAATCCATCAATCTCTACTTCCCATAGCTCAAAGAGACCGTCACTTAGGGTCATTGTTTGGGGAACCACTGAAGAATTTATTGTGTACTGGATTTTGTTTCCAACGATGGAAGCGCTGGATGTGGAGATGATTTCCGTTCCATCTTCATCCAAAAGTTGATATGTGGCGCCGGCGGGGGTTACTTCCTCACCATTGCGATATATGATAAGCTCCACGATTTGAGTTTTTCCCCGTTGTATCATCTGGGGAACCCGTATCCGTGGGGCATAGTATGTATCAAGAAGCGCCATCATTCAATCCTTGGAAATCTAGATGAATTGTTTCCAGTTAGTTCCATCACAAGCGAATAAAGCACCCTCACCCACTGAAAGAACTTTGATGGTAACACCACCATCATCTTTTACGGTGAAGCTGTTTCCTTGGCAATTGATGACAAAGACACCACCATTCTTTTCTTCTGGAAGAATGACTTCCAAAGAAGCACTTTGGGCATCCAATCTTTGAAACATTGAATCTTTGTACGTCAATGTTTTGTTTCCTGATATCGCTTCAATGTTCACTCCCATCCTTGAAACGGATGTGACGGGGGATAGTGAAGGCTTGTTTTGCATTATATTCTGCCATTTCGAAATCCTATTGTTGGAGGTTATTTCCCGCTGTTTTTGCGGTCGTGGCGGATTGCGACATTGGCGGCTATTTTGCGCGCTTCTGTCTCACTCATCTTACCACCATTTTTCTTTGATTGTTCCATTAATCTTTTGGTGAATGCTTCAAACTTTTCTCTAGAAATCTCTTTTCACCTTCTTGGTTTTTGGCTTGGTTCCTTCTTTTGTTACGGGTCCACCAAGCTCAATGTATTTTTGCATCATCTCGAGACGTTCCAAATCTTTGTTGTATTCTTTTTGGATGCGGGGTGTCATGTTCTTTCCCTCGTTACGCTCCACACGCTTTTGTTGCATGTCCACGAAGAAAGAGAGAACATCCAAATCTGGGAAGTCAATCACACCTTCTTCCATAAGCTCCACACGCCAATCATTAAAGGCTAGGGTGTCCACTTTCCACACAACACGATTTCCAATAACTTTTGGGGAATCCCATATACTTGTATAGTAATAACCCCCACTTCTTGTCATGTGTCGGGTTTGATATCCAAGGTCCCATTCAAGCACTTCAAATCCGTTATCCATCATTCTCACGCGCGCCATCTGGGAGTCAGTCCCACCACGTGGAACCATCCGGACTCCATTCACACCAGCAAGTTCAAAGAGACGGCGGAAGGTGGGAACGAACATCCACTTCTCACGATGTTGGATAAACTCCCAACATGTGTTTGGGTGGTGCATATACCAAAATGGGGAATTTGGTTTGATGGGTAGCGCGCTTGTTTTGCTTACATCGCCGCCGGTCCAAGGTTGGTTTGTCATGGTTTTTTCCTAGGGTTTCATGGTTTAAAAAAAAGGGATGGTGGGGGATATAATCCCCCCAAAGGCTTGGGGGCGTGGAACCATGAAAACAGCCCCTAAGCCACCCATTAAATGTGTTTAGGAGTCTGTGAGAATCTGAACCGCACGAGCTTGTTCTACAATCGCCGCGCCGGTGTACGCCGTTCCAACAATCTTTGTTAGTGAATAAGCGGAATCACGTTCCAGTTCTACTAAAACAGGGGTTCCCGCTGGGCGAATCTCACCGCTTGGGGCCGCAAGTGGGACCGGTGTTCCAAGTGCATAGGCAATTGCACCCGCGCTGAACATAGCACCTTCACGGCTTCCCGCGTTGTCTACTACGAAAGAAGACTTGTGCACCTGTACGCCCATGAAATCACCAACGTATCCTTGGCCAAGAGACTTCATAAGGTCGTGGTGTGCTGGGTTGAACGCAATAGCGTTAGCGGTTTCATTACGGATTGAAGACTGAAGGTCCGCAATCTGGCGTGGGTGAAGAACTGCGAAAAGCTGGGAAGGGTTATCCGCGATTTCAAGAAGATACAAAGCATCCATGAAATCATCTACAGACATATCCACACCAGCGGTTCCCGCTTGTGCTGAAATACCGGTGAATGTTCCACAAACCATTTCCATGAAACGAGATTCAAAAGCGCCGGCCATAGATTCAGCAAGACGAAACACATCAATGTCGTTTCCAAGCTTTGTCAATGCCGCCAAATCTGTGATGTCGTAACGCAGTCCGATACGTCCCACTGTGATGTCTTCGGTGGCTGTTGTGAGTGCTGAAGATGTGATTTCAGAGCCATCAGCTACTGAATTCATGGCCTCATAACCGGACAAACCGGCGTATCTTAGAGTTATGGCATCTGAGCCGATTCCCGCCACGTCTCCCGCAAAAAGAAGCGCGCCAGAGTTACGAATAGAAGCCGCGTCATGAAGAAGAGCACGAACTTCGTTTTCAATCATTGCTTCCAAACGAAGTCCATCGGTTTGTAGCGTAGTATATGTAATTGTTGACATAGTTTTTCCTAATATGGTTTTGGGTTATCCGTGGTTCCTTTCGTTGTTACGGGTACGACCCTAACCACACAAAGTCTATTATACAAGGTTTTTGTATCCTGTGTATAACCTGTGTATAACTTTTTTTCATAGCCTGTGAATAACTTGTGTATAACTTTTTGGAATCTGCATTGTGGCTATCTGGAAGCGTGGTTGGGCCTGTGAATAACCTGTGAATAACTTTTTCAATAGCCTGTGAATAACCTGTGTAAAACTATATTCCACGCCGTTGGAATAAGTCTATACACTTGGCTATATCTTCAGCTTCTGAATGTTGGGACCCACAGAAGGAAATAATCGCCTTCTTGTTTCTCAAGTTGGTGATGTTATCACACGTTGTCCCACTCACTTCACCGGTGGCGCTATTGGTTTGGGTCATGCACATAAGTTCACGACAAAGCCCATCCCCTTTCTTCTCGATAAACTTGGGTTCACAAATGGGAAGAACCACATCCAATTTCCCCAGCTCCTTGGCGACGGGGTCCGATGGAACCACGATGGGAACCGGCGCTTCTTGGGTTCCCTTCAGGAGTCCAAAAGTTAGGGAACCACCCACAATCATTCCACCAATAATCAAACCAATCATTTCTAACATTTTCATATCCTTGTAAATAAAAAGGGGTGGGGCACCAACCCCACCCCAACAGGAGAATTATGGAGGATTATACAGAAATCGCCACGGTAACAGTAACACCAACGACGCTTTCTACAGTGATTTTTGTGGTGGAAGAATAAACAACGTCCAATTCAATCTTGTTCCCACTTGCATCCATTGCGGACACATGAACAAGCTGCTTCCCAAGATTGTGGATAATGCTTGTTGCGGTATTCGCGGAAAGTGTAAGGGATGTTTCATATCGCAAATCTTGAAGGCGTAATGAAAACTCACCATTCGAAGAATTGTAATTGATAAGCTCATCCGCTTGGCTTGATACGGTTACAGCACCACGAACGCGTGCATCTGTATAGTACAAGTTGGAAGAACCTTCACTAACTTGGTCAGTATTCGCGGAAAGTGAGAACTCACCATATCCATCGTATGAAAGACCGGTTCCCGCTGTGAACTCACTAGTTACATCTGAAAGAAGAACTTTGAAAGCTCCGGTGGTGCTGTTGTATTGGAGAAGGTTGGCATCTGGAGAAGATACGGTTTCCGCCGATACCGCACCGCGCGCGCGTGCTTGGGTGAAGTACTCGTTTGTTCCTTCTGCCACGTCTGAAGTTGTCCCACTGAAAGAGATAACACCATTAGAAAGTCCAATAGCGGTTCCCGCACTGAAAGCTCCACGAACTGAAGAAGTGGAAACAAGGATATCCCCACTTGTGGAATTGTATGAAAGAAGGTTTCCAACGGCGGAATCCGCTTGAACGCTTCCACGTGCACGAGCTTGGGTGAAGTACTCGTTTGTACTTCCTTCAGCTACATCATCAGAAGAACCATTGAATGAAATGGTGTTTCCACTGATTCCAATAGCGGTTCCACCAACCAAATCGATGGCAATTGCACCGGTTCCACTTGTGTAGGAAATACCAGTTCCACCGGAAAGAGCTGCGCGGGAACGTGCATCCGTGTAGTATAGATTGGATGTTCCTTCTGTTACTTGGTCACTTGTAGCGCTCAAAGAGAATTCACCATATCCATCATATGAAAGACCGGTTCCAGCTGTGAACTCGCTAGTGATATCAGAAAGAAGAACCTTCATTTCACCGGTGGAAGAATTGTATTGCATCAAGTTGGAATCTGGACTTGCCACGGTTTCCAATGAAATAGCGCTTCGTGAACGGCTATCAGTATAGTAAAGATTGGAAGAACCTTCACTGATTTCATCACTTGTCGCATCCACTGTCAAAGTGATTTGGCCGTTGGAAACACTTGAAGCAAGACCGGCACCCGCCGCGATATTTGCGCTGATTGTGGCGTTTGAAGCATTGACGCTGATTCCATCACCCGCTTGGAGAACTGCCCCAACTTCCGCCGCGCTTAGTGGGCTTTCAATCTGGGTATAGTTTCCAGCGCTTGAACCGTTGGCACCGCTCACAATGTATGTTTCAGTTCCATCGCTTGGAGCTGTAAGAATAAGAACATCACCTTCTTGGAGTCCCGCCGCCGTGGATGATTCGTTGGCGATGAAGTTCGCCAATGATGTTTGTGTGTTGTCCACGTGGACATCTGTGATGGCAAGATTCGAGATGGAAAGCTTTCCGCCAGATACTGAGAGCATCGAAGAAGAACCATCAGCGATTCCATCGATGAATGAAAGACCGGCTACATCTTGCTTTCTTACAAGGTGGTTATTCTCGGTTGGTGCATTGTCGCATTTTACGCCACCTTTAAAGATGACTTCAGGGTTATAAAATTGCATGGGTGTAATACTCCATAGTGTAGTTGGTTAGGTTAGGTATACCGTACCCGTTACCGTGGTACAAAATGTGATAGTGATGGAATTGGAAAAATATTGTATGTCCCCCATAATCACTTCACCACTTGAGTCTACTATGATAACCCGTGGTTTATGACTGAAATTATGGGAAATTGATACACTAGATTGATTCAAAAACTCGGTGGTGGTTTGAGTAATCCCCCCACCACCGGGGGAATAAATAGGGATAGCCATGGTTCCTTCCTATTGTCTATTCAAAAATGAGATATATGGTAGCGGTTCCGGTGGAACTTGCAATGAATATACTTCTTTCCTGTGCGGTTTGTACTGGATTATATTGAATGATTGCATCCACGGGATGGGGGAACGCGTGGGAACTTGGGGAAGCTCCATCCGTTCCATCATAGGAAAACAATACATCTTGGCCCGCTGGTTTCACCGTTACAAGTTTGGCCCACTTGGGAATCTTGAATTCTTGGTTGAGTGGTCCAACACTTGATTGTTTATATGTGGCGCCACCATTGGCCCAATTCAAAGTTGTTAAATCTATAGCTGCCATTTTGGCACCCCCTTATTTTCTTCTTCGGTTAGTTTTGGTTCTTTGTCCCCTTTTGGGACGGGTTGGTTTTTTGCGCTTCTTCCCAGCCATCGACAAAGCTATAGCTATGGATTGGCGCATGGGCTTCCCCTCGCTTCTTAGCTTCTTGATTTTTTTGGATACGGCGCTTGATTTTTTTCTTGGTGTTGCCATTGGGCGTTCCTTCGTGAAGATAGTATTCACCATCTATTTGATAGGCGGTGATATCTCTAATCATTGTTTAAATCTGTTGTTTCTCTTAGCATAGTACGCTTTTCGAAGTTCCGCGCGGTTTTGTTGATAGAACTCAAAGTCACTAGCCGCACGTTTCCACACGTCCCCACTTGTGGAATGGTTTTGGGTTTGTGCCACTCCTTGATTCGTGGATGGACGTGGCGTGGATTGTGGGGCTTCTTGAAGGCCTTGGATTTGGCTTCTATCCACATTGGCGGGGGTGGATTCTTGGGGGGTGTCTTGTGGGGCTTCTTGGGCTTGGAAATATGGCTTCAAAACCGTGGGAACTTCTCCACCCTCTTTCATGGTTGCCATCCATTCACCCATTGGGATTCTATCCTTCTTGGCTTTGGCATCCATGGCTTTATTGTACTGCCATTCCACCAAATCCCTCACTTCGGGGTCCGTGATTCCTTGGGCGGCTATCGCTTGATGGCGTTCATATCTTTGGTTTGATACGGCTAATTCATCTTGAAGAGTTGCAAGCTGGGACGCCATCGCTTCCGCTCCCTTCACTTTGGATGACATATCTTCCAATTGGCTTTCCAATTCAGATACACGTTTTTCCGCGCTTCTTTTGGTTTCCGTGACTTTGGATAGACGTTCTCGAACGATTCCATCCACTTCAGTTTTCAAAATGTATTCTTGGCCTTCATGGGTTATTGTTTTCATGGTTTATACCTTGGTTGGGGTTATGCGAACTCAATTTTTTGTTGACGTATTGTTCTAAGTTTTTGAATGGCTTCTTCTTCCGTTGCTAAGTCCGGATACAGCTTAAACATGGCATCCACCGGACTCAACAAACCTTTGTCCAAAAGCGCTATGATGTTTTCACGCTGGGACTTTTGTTCCATCTCGGAAAGCTCTATGGACTCATATTGGATAACATAGCCGCTTTCCGGATACGATGTTTTGAGAATAGCATTGGAAATCATGGCGGCTTTCTCGATTGCTTCTATATCCGAAACACGAAACACCGGTTCATATCTTTCTTGGGCTTCCCTCATTGACTCCTTAGACATTGCAATGGAATAACCGCTTCTTGGGTCACTAGATACCTTTTGAACACTAGCGGGGTCTATCCCCATCTGTGTAGCCAATCGGCGTTCATATGTGGTGATAGCTCCCAACATTGTGGCGGGGTCACTCATCCCAGCTTGGAATTGGCCAATCAATGGTTGGGTGGTGCTATCGGGGTCCGCCGTGAAACATAGAATGGAACTTGGGTCCGTGGAAACACTCATTCTTTGGGAAGCCATGTTGGTGTCCATGGTATTCAGTCCCGCCAATTGTAGGGAAGCCACATATCTTTGTGGAAATGAAGCATCAAACATTAGATGTTTCAGATATGTATAGTACGTGGAAGCCACCATGGAACCTGCCACTACTTCCGATAGTTCATAAGGTGAAAATAGTTGTCCATCAATAGCCGCATGATAGAACACCCATGGAAGAAACGGTTCACCCTTGGAATCACGATAGGGATAATTGGCCCCACTCATGTTTCCACCAAGAAACATTTCCGTCATCTCTTCACCCAGGATTCCATCAGCTTCCACATAATGAACACGGTATTGGGGATTGGCTTTGTCCCTCAAATCATAGACATCCGCTGTCCAAAACATTTCCCCCGTGGAATCATTCTTTCGAAGTCGCAGCTCATAAAGATAATTTGGTTTCATGGGGTCGCCGGCGGGGGCCGTTGCAAAAACCATATCTGGCGTGACGGGTCGGAACATGATTTGGTTGGAATCTGATATGTCTATTCTCATCAACATTTCACGAAGTCCAATTGTTTTCATCTGAACGGTTGCCATCATTTCAAAATAGTGCGACTTGTCCAAAGCTCCTTGGGGGCCAATGAAATCCCGCGCGGCTTCCGCGTTTTCTCGTTCAATGCCCACAGATGGCTTCCGTGAATAGAGAACGGCTAGCGCTTCACATCCTTGTTTGAAAACGTTGGATGATGTGTCCAAAGCTCCCCATATCGCACGTCTATCGAGCGCCACGGAATCCGTTATGAAGTCTTCCAAATCGGAAGCCCAATTTCCTTCCAACAATCTTCTTCTTCTTGCTGTGGTTTCACTTCTATCATTGGATGCCTTATCTGGAAAGATTGGCTTTGCTGGCATTGTTAACATTTTTACTTCCTATGAATTGGTATTTTTGAAAATTTGGGGGCGCTATATTTAGCATCAAGTATCGGAACGACGGCATATCGTAAACTATCAACCGCATGTTTCCATTCACTTAGCCTATCCATGGCACCGGATTTTTTTAACGTCCATGAAGATAGACTTCTGATTAATCTTTTACACTTTGGATGCACAATAAAACGCCCTTGAACCATGGCTTCACTCACCAATTGGCATCCATAATATACACTCCAACGGGGTTTGTGTGCTGTGTGAATTCGGAAGGGACATGAATTGGCGGGATAATCCAACACGTGTTCGAGAGCTGAACGCAAAAGAGAATTGGACATCCTTCCACCGTGCTTTCCACCGCCGTGGGGCCTGTCACCAGTCCATCTATTTATCTGTAGAGGTTCCAATCCGTTTCTTTTAATCATGGCAACAATGGCGCGCGCGTGACGTCTTGCCGTGGCTTTCTGTTGTTCACCACCCGCCGCAAAGTATTCGTCCAACACATATATGGTTTTGTCATCTTCTGAGATTGCAACCAAGATAGCACATTGGGAATTGGGATGGTGTCCATGGTCGATTCCAATGGAAAACTTATATTCACCCGTGGGGCATGGGGAATCTGATATGTGGTCTTCTCCAAAGTGTTCAAAGATTCTTCCATCCATGGGAACACCTACATCCCATGAACCTTCAAGGCGCGCGGCCCTATCTATGGAGAGATATGTATCCGCTATGCGGTCCACGTCTGCTTGTAACAAGAGAGGTTCCAATGGTGTCCCATCCAAATCTATGGGGGTTGTATTCTCCACGGATAAAGGCGCGTGTATATCCTTCACCCGTGGGGGCTTTGTTTCTGTGAGTTTCTTTAACCATGACAAATCACCACCACCAATTGGTGTCATGGTCATGAGCATTCTTCCACGGTTCCGAAGTAATCGAGCTGCCAATTCTCCAAATAGCGCTTGGGGACACGGTTCATCTATCCAACAGAAATCAATCGTACCAGATGCCGCGCCCAATGTTCCTTGGTTGGCTGTCTTGAAGAACAACATGGAACCATTTTTTAATTTGAACCATGGATTCTTGGCACGATATCCACGCCCCTCGAGAAAGTCAGGGGAATCATCTGCATATTCATTCTTTCCAATCAAGCTATGAATCTTGGCTTGGATAATCTTGGATTGTTCCCAGCTATGCACAATAGCCCAAACGATAATGGGGGGCTTTATGTGGGATAAGTCTTTGTAGGGACTCCATCCCTTCATCATATAGAGACATTCTGCCGCGCCCACATAAGTTTTTCCTAGCTGGTTAGCCGCGCGAAATAGAACAATGTTATCTTCCGATTCCAAAACCTTTCTTTGGGGTAGCGATGGACGGAAGAAGTCCAGAGGGCACTCGTCCACTAGATTCTTCAGTTCCTTGGCTTTCTTGGCGGCTTGAAGTAGTGCAATCATTTCGTGCTTAATCTCACTACATTGGTGGTATCCACCATCAATTCATCCATCACTTGTTTTTTCAGAAGTGGGGGAAGAGATTGGATGGAATCCACGATTTCAATCTTCAATTGTTCCGGTGTAGCGCCATGGGCTTCCTTGGTGGCATCCACAAAAGTCCGTAGTTCATCATGAAGAGATAGATGGAGCTTATGCAAAGAACCCAAGGTGTGAATAACTTTTTCATCACGTGCAAATTGGATATCCCCTTCAATCTCCAGTATCTTCCCAATCCGGAATTTGATGGGGTCCGTTGGATAAGTGTGGGGATTCTTGGTGGCTTGTTCCTTCTTGGCGCGCTTCTTCTTCTCCACAAGTTCATTATCTCGATTGTACTTGTTCATCATGTAGGTGATGTTGGTAAGGCTGAACCCATACTTCTTAGCGATGGCGGTGCGGGTCATCTTCCCTTCAAGGCATAGCTTGATAATCTCTTCACGTTGCTTTTGTGTTAGCTTGGCGTTTTTGCCTTTTTTGTTTTTGTCGCGTGTTGTCATGGTTTTATGGGCTTGTATTAAGGTTTAATTT
>BCSF01000555.1_pt1 | contig 14156 bp, 6 predicted proteins | sample 1016431 | NCBI WGS metagenome assembly BCSF01 (sample SAMD00045685;SAMD00045686;SAMD00045687;SAMD00045688;SAMD00045689;SAMD00045690;SAMD00045691;SAMD00045692;SAMD00045684;SAMD00045690;SAMD00045691;SAMD00045692;SAMD00045684;SAMD00045685;SAMD00045686;SAMD00045687;SAMD00045688;SAMD00045689, study...
GTAGCAGACTTACCATCAGCAACCAAACCAAACCGACCAAAGTCAGTAGTAGACGCTGCTAGGTTAGCTTGACCACCATTAATACACGTAATATGTGCATGGTTAAAGAACGCATAGCTACTGGTACACTGTGCATAACCGTTGTTAGTGACAAGAATACCAGGACCATCTAGTGCAGTGTGGGTATAACTGTCGCACACCATAGAACGCAGCGGACTGGTAGTAGCAGGTACACTACCGTCAACCAAAATACCGCCGCCAGTTGGAGCAGAGTCAAGGTCACCAGCAGCACCTTCACCAGGCGTGTGCGGCGTAAAGGTAACGTTATTTATCTGTGAGTCACTAAAGTTAGTACAGTTTTGAATATATGGCGACTTCTTAATAATTGCATTAGGATAGAACGCAAAGTTCCAACCTTGATTTGGCGGCAAACCATACGTACTATCTGTGTACAAAGACCCAGTATCACCACGTGTGCCGCTTGCTTTAAGACCAGTAAGTGTCAGGTTTTTAAAGTATGAACCGCTGTTAACGCGGAACATAGTCTGAAGTTCCTGTGATTCCGGAACATTTACATCATACGTAGCATGATCTGCTGATGGGATCTTAGGGTGAATAATGCAAGTACGTAGCGATTGACCGATGATACCAACGTCGTTTTTGGTAATATCAATAGGAAGCGTCTCAGCATAAATACCGGGAGCAACCGAGACAATACTACCATCACCATACGTAGCGTCAGCGTTAATCTGCTCAACAGCAGCTTTAATGGTTTTCTTAGGACGGCTAATGCGGTGACCATCGTTACTGTCACTACCAGATGATGCATCAACATAAACAACCTTAGGTTGGTTAGAGAATGTACCACCAGATGTAACAGCCTGCCATGCAGACCCATCCCACATAGAAAGAGTCTTGTCATCAGAAACATCTAGCCAAACAGCACCTTTACCAATACCAGTGGTAGAAGGTGTTGCGTCTTGGACATAGTTCTCAAAACGACGGACAGCGGCAAGAGAAGTAAAGATTTTATCGTCAGAACCGCTGTTATCATAATCTGCTTCTTGATCAGCCAGTTTAATCTGGTCAGCATCTTTGATCTTGTCAAAGTCTACTGAGTTATCACTCAAACCAACAGTAATCTGACCAGGACTAGGTGAGTCGTCTGTAACGTTAACACCATCAGCACCGATAATATCAACGGTTAGAGCAGAGTCAATTTTAGCATCAATGCGGGCATCAATTGCTTGAGTTGTCGCAACCTGATCATCATCAGAATCCCAAGTCTCAGTAGAGTAAACTGTTGAGTCAAAGTTATTCCAATAATAAGTCTTCAGGTAAGTATCGACATCATCAGGAATACCCTGACAGTTACTCTCCTGAATAGCATAACGAAGCTGCTCAAAGTTCTTGTTCAGGTCATCAGACCGGATAGCAGAACCAGGGTTGAACAACGCCCGGATGTCGTCCACCTTGGTGATACGACGGATCTTAACGTTGTCAACCGTAGGCTCATTAGGATCTGTAGGAGCAGTAGGTGCTGGTGGAGCAGTTCCTGTAAACTCTACAATAGTAGGGTTAGCATCAGTGATTTGCCAAGGGTAGGTGGAATCAGTCGTGAGCTTCTCGTCATACTCTTTAGTTGTTACGTTCCAAAAATAAACGTGAATTTCAGATTTAAAAATGTACGGGAAGTCAAAAGAAAACTGTGTCTTTGACCCGTCTCCAGCTTTAATTGTTTGTACGTCAGAACACGACATAATTAGTTAATAGTTTTAATAACGTGTATCAAGAATGGATGGATCAAAAACTTCACCTGCTGTAGAAGCTTCTTTGGTAAGGTCAGCCTGAACTTGCCTCAATTCAATAGCAGCATACATATCTGCATCCATTTCAGCATAAGCTAGGTCTTCTGCTTGACGCCTTGCCTCAGACAAACGAGCATGAATATCATGCCACTGCCTCAAGCCAACTTCATCAGACTTAAATCCTTGACTACGCAATTCACGCAGTTTTTGGATGCTATCCCAATCACCAGCGTCACGCATAATTTCTTTAATAGCATCTCTAAAGAAGCCACGTTCGCCCATAAGACGGAACAATTCAGACCGTTCCATAGGAAGCAATCTTACACCATCTTTGGTTCTAAACGTAGTGTTAATATCAAACTCAACGTCTTGCAAAAACTTTTCTTCAGGAGTTTGTTCAGGATGAATTTGGATCGGACTATAGGCATTGTAAAGACGTTGCATCATGCCGTAGCCATTAGCCTTCTTACCAGTAACAGGGCTGTAAACATAAGGCTGTTTGGTGTCAAACAATGCACCAACAAACCTGTTACGGTTGTTAAGTTGAGACATAAAATCAGACTCAACCTCTAGCAAACCTTCACTCAAAATACGAGAGAAATCACCACGCAATGCAGCCATAGGTCCAAGGCTGTTGACAAAACCTGCAGCCCAACGATTAATAGCAGCACCATTACCGCTTGTCATATCCATTAAAGGTTTGATAGTAGACAAGGTAGTACGGTTAGTGATGGCAGCACTTAAGATAAAAGCCATTTTTTGGCTAAGGTTTTCCATACCAGCTTCACCAAGGCTATCAAAGTTATCACCAATGTTAGCGGCAAGTGCTAGCCAATCAGCAATTGGTCCGAATTGAGCGTAAGAATAGTACTTACCATCTAGACCTTGAATGCTACGTGGTTTCCAGTTGGAGTTTTTAACACGAGCCGCTTGAAGCTCTTTGTCGTAAAAACCATCACCAGTAATCCTGTCTTTCATGATAAGATTATAAGTGCCAAGCAGGGCAACTGCACCGATAGCTTTACGACCACGTGCCATATACTTAAGGTCAGTAAGACGCTCTTGTTTGGCAATAACGTCCATGTTTTCAATGTCAAAGTTACGAGCTTTTAACAGTTGATTAACACGGCTTTCATCTGCCAACAGGTCCTTCAACGGTACATAAGCAAGCTCATTGACATCACGTTGGAAAGGTGCCCAAGGACCATATTTACCCATAATGTCAATGGTGTTCATTGAAGTTGCGTTAAACATCATGAACGGTTTAGCAGCAGGAATAATCCTGGTAAGGTCATCGAGACCCCTTGCCATAGGTGTGTCGAGGTTAAGAGCCATTTCAGAAGTGGCGTACTTAACAGCATCATCTTGCAGCAAACCATCAGAATTAAACATCTGACTATAGTACTTGTCTGCAATAGGCTTGACGTTTTCTTTAGTAACAGGTTTGCCAGAAGCAATTAACTCATCCATAGCACGGAACCTGGCTTCTGCTGATGCATTAAATACACCAGTAAAACCGTCCAGTGCAGTCATAGAGTTAGGACCAAACCGCAATGCAGGATCCTTAGCAAAGTCATTGAGCAGTTCAATCTGATTTACAATGTATTGCAAGCCATCGTTACCTTGAGCTGCTTGAGTAGTAGCTGCTTTTTTAAGGAACTCCATTTCACGTTCTGACTGCAGCAGCAAATCAATACGTGTACCAGAACTTACGGACTGTGGGTTCCGTGATGCACGCATAAACACATCACCAGCATAAGGCATTGCACGTTGCAACGTTTCACCCAGAGAGCTATAAGCCACCCAACCACGTTGAATACCTTTCAGATCAGCAGACATCAATGCACCAGCAAAGTGTGCCGTAGGTTGTGCAATGATACCACCAAAGTTACCGGCAAGTGCTTTAACAGCTGAGCCAATACCCAGGATGCTATTGTAGATATTAGACCATACACCAGCAACGATTTTGTTCTGCACCTCAGGGTTCAGGTTGACGATACCTTTACCAATGTCTACAGTCATCTCGCTGATCCACTTGTTCATCTTAACGATGGTGTCGATATTGCCATCAGTAAGTTCATAAGCAAGTAGGAACTGATCCATTAGCTGCGGCTGGTTAGCAGCAATCTGACGCATAGAGGTAGCAAACCGTTGAGAGTCTTTAAAGATACGTTGTGCAACTTCACCAGCACCAAGTGCAGTAGCTTCGTTGTAACCTTCGATATTTCTAAATCCATTCTTTACTTGCTGGATTAGACCCACCTTACGGTTCTTGTAATACTTAGCAGAAGCAGACAATTGGCTAACATACTGAAGCATGTCAACAATCTTATCCTGTGCTTCACGCACTGCACTGGTTCCACTCATTAGACGAGCACCCTCAGAAAGGTCTGAGACACGTCCAGAAAGGCTCCCAGCAAGGATAGACTGTGCTCTTGCTACGTCCATACCTGTAAGCTCTTCTCCGAAGCTACGGAGCGCTTTAGACGCCATTGCAAAACCGTCTTCAACCAGGCGTTCAGTACCGTCCTCTCCACGAACAATATAAGGTTCAAGGACTTTACGTACGTCTTCTTTGGACATACGAGGATCAAACAGTTGAATTGCGAGATCTTCGTTAGCATCGATTACATCGTCAAAAGTAACCTTCCAGTTCCTACCTTCCATACCGATGCGACCAGCTTTATGCAACTGATCAGCAAGACCAAGAACAACATCCTGTCCAGCACCAGGTGTGCTTACAGAATACTTTAGAGCAGGTTCAGAGATAACATTACCAAGACGACCGTGAACAGTATCAAGGTTACGTGCAATACGTGCGCTATCAATAGAAGCACCGACAACACCAAAATCATCTACAGTACGAACACCAACTTCGGTGTAGTCGTACATATCATGAACACCCTTGATAGGTTGTGTAAGGTCAGGATTTCTGCTGTAGTTGTACCTACCAACTTCGTCAAGAGCTTCCTCTTGTTTAATGGCAGCACGTGTAACAATGTCCTCTGCAGTTTCATCATCCAAACCTTTAGGTGGTTGGTTTTCCTTCAACCATGCACGGGCTTCAGGTGTTTCACCAACCAACTGGTTAGACTTACGTAAACCAGAAATAGTTCTTTCAGCAGCAGTAATAAATTTAGTAGCACCCAGCGCCAGGTCAACAGCAAAACCCATCCCGAGATCTTCGTAGATGTTTTTTTGCCGCTTTATGTCCTCACTATCTGTATCCAAGGTAGCCATGCTATCCGGGATAAAATCGTAAGTTTTAGGAAATCTCTTTTTCAAAGTACCTGTCAGGTTGTCTTCAGTGTACTCACTGCTAACAGCACCGACACCAAGACCAGCCACGGCTTCGACACCACGGCTGCCAATCCATTGCACAAATTTGTTTTGACCAAGTGACCAGCCAACACGAGAGTTTGCGGCGACACCAGCAGCGTTCATTGCACCACCAAACACCATTGTTGGTACTACAACAGAAGAGATTTCACGTACTGATTGTGCAACTTCATTTTCAAAGTCATTAGCTTTAGGGATATTAACACCAGGGATTACGTTAAGTACATCAACACCAAAGTCAGCAATGCCTTGTACTACGTCCATATCGCTTTCAGCACCGTACTGCCTCATCCTTTCTAGATCAAGCGTACCGTCTGGTTTTCTAAAGGGACTGGTTTCTACTGGTTGCAATCCTGTTGGTTCTTCTAGTTGAGGTTCCGTAGATACCTCTGGTTGTGGAGCGGGTTCAGGCTGTTCTTCCGTAGAAGTAAGAGGCTCTTCAGATGCAAGCTCTGCGGCTTGTTGTTGGAGCTGCAGCTGAGCTTGAAACTCAGGAGACAGCTCCATTTCACCTGGATCCTCCCTAAACTGCTCGTAAGGATCGAATTCCATAGTTTATTTAAATGAGTTTAGTTTCTCAATGTCTTCTGCCGTAAGCGGTCTCATAAGACCACCAAGGTGTAGATGTGTTGCGTGGCGAGGATCACCATCACCAGGTCCAATAACTTCTTTAAAAAGATTCATAGAACGAATCAGTTCTTTAAGTTGTCGAGTCTTTTCGATGGATGTATCGTAGTCACCAGTTTGATGTGTGATGTCAAACGCTTCACCATAACCGTGGAAACTCTGACCTGCATGTACAGGAGCAACACCACCAAAGTCAGGATGTTCTGCTACTTGGAAACCAAGTTTTTGTAAGGTTTGACCGGCTTGCTGATAGGCACCTTTGTTGCCTTCATAAATCAGGGCATCAGTAAAAGACCTTTTAAGGTTATCTCCTGCAAATCCTGCTCTAAGGTTAGAAGGTTGTGCAACAGTGCCAGCGGTTTGTTGAAGAGCACGCAATCTTTGTTTTGGACCGTTAACAGCATTAAACAAATCCTGACGCTGTTGGTCAGTCATTGAACTATTAATGCTTTGAATGATTGCGGGTGGTTCGAGTGGTTGCAAATCAGGATCTCCAAGTGCTGCAATTTGACGGTTAATAACTGTAAAAGGGTCTAAGCCTGCACCCATGCCAGTTACGGCAAGAACATCAGTAGGTACTACAAAACCAGGCTTACCATATCCAGACACAATAGACACAATCTCATCCCTAGTTAGGATAGATTCTGCTGTATCTAGTGTAGCTGCTAAACCCTTATCAGCTACTGAGGTAACGATTGCTTGATAATTACGTCTTGCTTTTTCTACAGAAGTAACGTTTTCTCCAATCAAATTAGGAAAGTCTGCGGCACCACCTGCTTTAGACGGTTTACGGTACCACAGGCTGCTTGAATCCCTTGCTCCGGCTTTGACTTCATTAGCAAGCTCCATAGCAATAGTATTAGCGGCTGCATTAAAATCAGCACCACCCGCTACAGCTTGATCAACCCGTTTACGGTATTCAGCACGCATCTCTTGCTGAAGGAATAAACTAGAAGCGTCGTTAGGTTTCTGACTACCAAAACTGGTTATACCATTTGCAGTAGTTTTAAAGGCATCAGATTGATCCTTAAAAACACCTGAGTTGTATTTAGCTTCTTGACTGGCATAACGCTCCTCTAAAGCTTTACCAGCAGTATAATCTAACCGTTTCAATGCCTCAACATGTTCTTTGAGGATAAAACCATCAGGCGTAGCCTCAAGTACTTCAACCTGTTCGGCTTTAGATTTAGCTTCAACAGTATAATTTTGTTTTGCTGTAGTAAGCCACTGAGGTTCTTTAGCAAAAGTTTCTACAAAATAACTACCAAGGGCTTCAGCTGTTTCTTTAGTTGGATTAGCATTAAACTGCTCAACTGCATTTTGTGACGCTTCTTTGTAAGCAAGGTCTTCAGCAGCAAGCTGACTTTTTCTATATTTATTATCATCTTCAAGCCGTGCTCGCCGCATAGCTTCAAACCGACCTGGGCGTTCCAGTGCATACGGTTTTTCACCAGGCTGCAGTACAGTACTTGCTAGCTCATCCAGGGTAAACAAATACTTACCATTAGGACCACGCATTGTAACAAGACTTTGATACCAAGTATGTGCTGCTGCGTAATCGTAACCATTAGCTCTGTAGACGGATCTAAACGATGGGATTATATTTTTTGCAAATTCTTTAGGGTTTTGTGTTAGAATAGTGGTAGCATTGTCAATAGATATTTGATTTTCTCGCTTGACTTCCTCAGTTCTAGATCCAGTTAAAATACTTTGATGAAGAGCCGCCTGACTTTCTAGAGCAGTTTTCATGCTGCCAGGCTTAAGGGTCATCCCACCTTCAGTTCTAAACTTATCAGAAACAAATCTACCCACATCTGTCATGTACCCTGCAAGTTCATCTGAACTTAACTTGCGACCAAGCTTATCTTCTTGGGCTCGGATGGCTTCCCGAAGAAGTTGTGGGTATTTATATTCGTAGAAGTAAGCAGCCTTGCCTTTCAGAATTTCACGTCTAACACGGTCGCTGTAATTACGAGATTTAGCGGTGACTACCGGGTCACCACCTCTAGCATCGTACTCATCTAGTAAAGATTGCCTCCTTTCATCATCAATATCTAGCTCCAGTGCAGACTGAAAAGTTTTTAGATCTTCTTCAATAGGGTTTTGAAGATAATCTTCTAACTCTTGAGCAATTGTTTTATCCTCTTCAGCCTCAACATACGCTTTATATGCCTTACCAGCAGAATCACTGAGAGCTGTAATACCTTTTAAAATTTGAGCATTATCTGCTTGGTTTTGTTGGAATTGTCGCTCTTGAGCCCGAGCCTCTTGCTGGAGACCAGTAAGTTCTTGTTGATAATTTGCTGTTTCAATTTGGCGATTACGATCGCGTTGGCGTGCCTCTAGCTTTTGGTTTTCCTTTTCCTGAGCAAGTTGTCTTTCACGTTCTTGGATTTCAGCGTTCCGTACATCGCGCATACCTTGCACAACACGGTTACTTTCCTCACGCATACGTGCAATTTCATTTCCACTTACTTGGACAGGACGGAAACCAGTTGATTGAGCAGCCCTTCTGTACTGTACTTGTTTCATGATTAATAATTAAGGTTTCCAGGCCATCCTGCTTTAACAGCAGCAGATTGTGAGGAGCTACTACTACCACTACCACTACCACCACCACCAAAGACACTACTCCAATCAACACCTTCAAGTGCACCTGCTGCACTACCAATACCAGAAATAAGAGGTGCCATGGTGCTTTGTTGTATGGGTGCCGGTATGAACGCTGGGGTAGCTTTCATAGGCTCAACAAAGATCATGTCTGGTCCCATCTCCGGTTTAGGAATATCAGGCACTGCTTCAGGTTGAATCATCATAGATGCTTTAGCTTGCAGGTCTGCAGCATATTTCTGCATACCAATAGCCTTCATGTTGCGCTGGAATTGTTCAGCAGAAGTATTTAAACTTGCATCCGAAATAGCAGCATTACGACCAATACCAGCAAGTCTTGATTGGATTGCCTTGTTTCTTGTATTACCAGCTTGACCCAGCGAAGCTTGACCTACCTGTTCAATACGATCTACAAGAGCACCTTGTTTGTTAAAAGCATCCTCTGTAAGTATATCGTTAAAAGCACTTTGCTCAGCTTCATACGCATCAATTGCAGCAATGCTGTTATAAATTAGTTGATTTTCTGTATTTTCAACTGACTTAGCATACTGCTTTACAACTGAAGCATACTCATAATCTTTAATTGACTGGTTGTACTTCCAGTTTTTAACAGCAGTTTCGTACTGAAAAGCTTTGTTATTAAAATAGTTTTGCTTTTCAGCTTCAAAAGCTTCTTTATTATATTTATTAGTTGCGGCAGCAGCTTTTTTAGCTGCTTTTTGCTGTGCTGCGTAATTGGCTTGAGCTTGTTCGTTAGCTTTCTTAGCTTGACTAGCACCCGAAATACCGCCAAAAAGTGCTGCACCAGCGCTTATAACAGCAAATGGATCGAGTGCCATCTCCAGACCGGAGACAGCAAGCTGTTGATCTAGGAGATTCTCTTTTGGATTAAACATTAAGACCTCCTATAATACTTGTTAGAATAGTTACCCTCCCACATCATCGACACCAACGACACAGGGTATGGAAAATCACTTGTCACTTTAAGTTCAAAATTAGTGTTACGTTGATGGATAGGTAAGGTAAATACACGCTCTTGTACTACAGGATTGGTATCACCAGCGTAGGTATCAGCTTCAACAGTATGTTGTACATCCTTCCATTCATTAGAACCAGTTGGTTTCAGTTTAAACCTGATAGCACCAGTACGACCAACAGACATCTTAATACGAGCGATCGTCAAAGAAGCCGTATAGTCTATCAATTCCTGACTCCTAAGGTAGAACTTAGGTAGTACAGCTTCTAGATCATAACCGTAACCAACTACAATACCATCAGCATAACTGGTAAAGTTACCCTTTACTTCAAAGTAACGGTAGTTAGTTGTAGGTTCGGTACGTTCAACAGCTTTAGCCCAGTAACCTTGATCTGAGTCTAGCACAGCATCAGTACCTTTGTCTGCTGTAGGCACTGTAAGGAGCATCACAGCGTCCTTACCATCAATAGGGGTATAAGGTACATAGACCTTGGTGATGTCGTTTGTAGAGTCATATACGACTGCATCAACAGCTACGGCAGGCTTGACAGGACGGGTAGCCATATCAAGAGGTACGTTACCAGTAAACCCAGAAGTTGTGGCAAAGATGTTACCAGATGGTAGCTCGTCTAATTCAATAGAACCTAACGTGTATTCATCTTCATGCTGCATGACAATAGTGACAGCATCATTTAGAATACGTGCAGATTGAATAGTGCCTGGTACTTCCCACTTTGTCCAAGCTTGGAATAGATCCTTTTCGCCGTTGTTGTAAAACTTGTAAAGATACACATACGACGTATCCCTATCAACCAACATGATTGTAGAGTTAGGTGGGCTGGACGTAAGATCATCAATTGTATCAGGAAGCCATTCAAGCACAGCTTTACTGATGTCAACCACGATAGGTGGCTGTTCAACGTCACGCAAGTTCAAAGTAAACAACTTACTGTAACCAGGGACTGTACTAACAAAAGCAGTAGCTGTACCCATATCTACAGGCTGAATGTTAGAAGACATCTCATAGTTAGAGAGGGATCTAATAACAGCCGTTGATGGTGTTAGAACAGTTGAGTCAGTTGCATATACCTGGAACTGCTGTCTTTCACTAAACAATAGAAGACCTTGAGGTGAGGGCAAGACTTCTGAAAGTTGAACAGGACGGACACTAGATACGTTCAAATCAATAGGATCTGAATCAATCTGTGTGAGTGCAGACCTGCTAAAGAAATTAAAGTTATCATTGGCAACACCAAAGATCACATTATCTTCAGCCAAGACGCCAAACCTATTGCTGTAGAAAAACGTAGAGTTAATCTTTTTACCTACAAACGATGGGTCAGGATTAGTATTAGAGTCACCAGTCAACCTACCTTTATAGGTTATAGGACCAAATGTAAAAGTAGTTGCACCGGTTGCCACCAACTGGTGCGGCATAGTAGCATTGGTTAGTCCAGGTGATGAATCACGAGCACGTGTTTCCTGCCAATAACCTTTACCACCAACACCATCAGCAGCAACAAATTTTACATAGTAATCATCATCTGCTGTATCGCTGTTAAGGATAGTAAGAGTATGATCGTTGAAAGATTCTAGCGGTAGTTCAGATACATCTGTAACTGAATCTTGTGATACTTCAACGGTATTGTTAGCTGGACCACCTTGACCGGTTGCTTTAAAATACTTATAGGTTACACCAGTTCCAGGTTCTTGATCCACTACAACAGCATTAGACTCTGTAGTTCTACGGATAGTAAGGCTATTAGCGTAGGAGTTAAGATACCACTTACCGTCAAACTCAGTATCAGAAGCAGCCTGACGGGTTTCTAGCAGGTTCTGAACAGCACCAAGTAGATCATGAGTATTGTGCGTACCAGTCAGAAATGACGTAAAGGTAGCTGTAGATTGAGCGGTTGCAGGGGCAGCGTGTTCTGTACCAGTTGTGGTGCCGGTTATGTTAATAGTAACTACATCACCATTTGTAAGCGTTTTCAGTTTTATAGCAGCCTGAGAGTTAGCTACAAAAGTGTCGGCAGCTTGAGCTGTTACGGCAACTGTTTTGTTAGTGATAAATGTAGTATCTTGGATACTGCGGAAGTGGTAATCACTTTGACTTGTTCCAGTCAAATAACTGGTGCCAGTGTTAGTTACAGTACAGAAAGTACCTTCGGCAGCAGTCCATACAAACAGGTCAGTACCTTTAATAGCACCGATGTAAGAACCAGCAGTAGCACGGTCAATAAAAAACCATGCTGCATCTGCCAATTCAGTTTTACTAAATGCAGTACCATCAGCCTTTTTCAGCACGTTAGTGTGCTTCATGCCAGGACGCTTTAGCAGACCAAACGTAGGATCGGGGTAACCGTTAACACACTCGCTTAGCTGATTGATTAGTTTCTTGTCGTCAGTTTGGCGGGATACACCACCAAGAAAATTAGGGATCTGTTGTGTTACTGCTGGCATTAGCGTTGCAAGGTATGGAACGGTTTATAGCTATTGTAATAGTTTTCGCCCTGAGGTTCACCAAAGAAGGAGTAGTCACCTTGGCTGCACTCATATTCCATAGCCATAGCCCGTGCAAATGCTTCCTTTTGTTGGAGCATCTGGAACTGGTTGGTATCACCCACGGTACGGCTAGAGAAGATAGCAGCAGCACGTGCTACGATAAATGCTTGGATAGGGTCGGGGATATATTCCCATTCAAAATACCACAGGATGTCAGCATGGACTTCAGAGTCAGTCCACTTGTAGGTATGTTTGATACGGTCGTAGAGTTTACCTCCACGGTTAATGCTATCGAACTGACGGTTGTTGAATCTCTTTGAAGAGATGTTCAGATCAACCTGAAGCATGTTGTCAGGGATCAGGATTTCGTCGTCCGAATTAGGGGTAAGTGTATAATCGTATTCTTTATTGAAAGTCCATCCTTCGCTCTGTACTTCACGCGACACCTCTCGTAGGGTGTTGAGTGCAATCGCAACGTCCGGGTTGGTTTGAGTTTCAACTCTAGTTGTAACCTCATTACGAGTCAATGTACCCGAAGCTACAGTCTGTGAAATGTTCAGAGTGTAGGTATAGGTAACAGGATCAGTGGCAGGTGTTACTTCTACACCAGCAACTGCGATAGAGGTACCATCAGTAACACCAGTACCACCAATGTAAGTACCAACAGGAATGTTAGCAGTTTCAGTGGTAAGTGTAGTACCTGAAATGGAACCAGTAAATCGAGAGACTTCGTTGATAATGAGAGTTTCTTCAGTTGTCAACGTGGTAACAGGAGCCTGACCAACTGACGCCAGGATCTGATTAACAGCTTTAAGCTCAGTGGAGCCAGTAGTTAGGTAAGGCATAATTGCAAATGAGTATTATTCTCAATAAAGAATTAAAAAAAAGGAGCCCCCGAAGAGGCTCCCGTATAACCGCAATCAGAAGGCGGCAGGCTTGGTAGCAGTACCAGCAAACAGTTCCACACAGGCGGCGGGGTTCAGGTAGTCAGCGCCCATGGCGAGACGACCCAGGATCACGTCACCCTGGTAGATGGTAGAAACGTCGCCACTGGTGACTTGCACCTGAGGAGCGATAGCTTCCACGCAGCCAGCACCTTCGCGTTGGAAGATGAGACCACAGCTGTTAGCGAATTCGGTTTCTTCACCGTACTCATTGTTGATACCGGTAACATCGTTAGCAGCATCTTCAATAGCTTCGGACACGAAGGAACCAGTGTTACCAGGATCGGTCACACCAGGGTTCGTGGCAGAACCAGTACCATACTTGGTACCGTACTGAGAGAAGAACGGAATGTTCATAGACTTGAAGATCTTGATGCCAGCGATTTCCACCACGCCGGAACCACCCTGCAGGGCAGAACCTTGAGCATCACGATTCACCAGACCGTTGCTACCGACCTCTTGGATCAGTGCATAGTACTGGCGGGGGTTCAGGACACCCACACGTCCATCTTGAGACACACCTTTCTCATCGAGTGCAGCTGCTGCATCGTAGAAGGCGGTCACCAGCTTAGCAGAGTCATAGGCATCAGAGGCAGCGGTACCGGAGGAACCGACACGGATCTGAGTACCACCCGGCTCAACATAGTTGGCCTTGGTGATCGGAGAAGCAGCACGTGCACCACGAGTCAGGGCACGGAAGATCAGACGGTCATACTTTTGAGCAAGAGCGTAGCCGATCTTACGGCTGATCTCAGAACGCATGTCATAGTGAGACAGGGTTTCATCGAGATCATACAGGAAAGCAGAGCTGATCAGCAGGTCATCAACCGTGATCGTCTTCTCTGCCACCGGGGGTGCACCGTTGCTGTCACCCAGGATGCTGTTTCCAGGCGTATGGAATTCAGCTTTGGTGTGACCGGTGTAGATGAACTGAAGAGATTTGCCGTTCTGAAGAGTACGGCGCATAACCAGGTCCCGAGCGATAGCATTGTGCTGGAAACCTTTGAACATTTCACCTGAAAAGAGCTTCAGGTAAAGAGCGCGGGCGTCACCCGTCGCGTTAGACTGACCCGGGCGCGTAAGCTGCGCGGGGTTAGTAGAAGATTGAAAAGCCATTTCTATGGATAAAGTTTATAGACAAGCTTCAAACGTTTGAAAAAATTTTTGTGGTCTATCCCACCGTCATGACGGCTAGAGGTGTCGGCGTACCGGCTCTAACCAATACTGAAGGGGAGCATTGCACTCCCCAGTCCGCTTTTACGGAATCAGTCGATCTCTTTATACACTACACCACGGTAGCGGAGGGCATCAGTGTGATAGCGCTCTGCACGCTTTTTCTGTGATGCA
>BCSF01000556.1_pt1 | contig 14156 bp, 15 predicted proteins | sample 1016431 | NCBI WGS metagenome assembly BCSF01 (sample SAMD00045685;SAMD00045686;SAMD00045687;SAMD00045688;SAMD00045689;SAMD00045690;SAMD00045691;SAMD00045692;SAMD00045684;SAMD00045690;SAMD00045691;SAMD00045692;SAMD00045684;SAMD00045685;SAMD00045686;SAMD00045687;SAMD00045688;SAMD00045689, study...
TAAGTTCCAAACGCGCTATAGCCTGCGACAGGTGCAAAGCAATAAGCAACATAGTTGTCACCATTAGCGCCAAACCAAGCGTTATTGTTCCCCAAGGTTACTGTTGAACTGGAAACAGACTGAGCTGTTGCATCGCCAAATGCATCAGTTGCGTTTAAATGTCCATATTTCAAATAAGTTGTTCCGATGTCAACCATCGCAAACCAATTTGCAGCAGTGCTGCGATTTTTGATAACAATAAATTTAGGTGCAGCGTTCAACCCATGCCCGAAAGACTGGTTGCCAGTGGATCCAGTGTAAGTGCATATCGAGAACCCAGCGGACGGATTGGCGCGGACATTAGATGTAATCGTGCCGTCAGTGTTGCTGACCGTTGACGTTCCAGCGTCCCAGGACCAGCCGACAAAAGTTCTGTTGTTGGTCGCAATATCAGAGTTGCCGCCAGTGTCAAAACCATCGCTGTTAAAAGAAGAAATGACACCACTAATTCCGCTGTAGTCTTCCTCAGCACCAGTTGAATGTGAGGACAGAGATTGACTTGCGCCACGAACAGTATCTACTAAGAGGTGTGGCGTTGTGCCGGTGCTTCGAGATTTAGCCCAAACAAGATCAGGACTAAAGTTGAAACCAGTAATTGTTTGGTTGCTGCCGTTAGCGGTCCACAAGGCAACATCCATCGCCGTCGAACCATCGGCAATCGTTGGGTCGGCAAGATTCTGCGTGCAGGCTGACTTGTAGCCTGACACAGGGTGAGCAAAAGGTCTTTGACCAAAATTGCAATTAACCTTAGAAGTTGTATAATCTGCCAATGCAAATTGGAATCCGTGAGTTGTGATATTGCTGTTTAGCGAAACAGTTGCAAGCAGGCTTCCGTTCTTATAGAACTTAATATCGTTATTAGTATCCATATCAACAGCCACGCCAATAATGTCACCAACCACGGCAGCACCATAAGAGCCGCCATACGATGTGGCGTTCCAAAGATTGCCCGTAATGTTGTAATAATGACCCGAATCAGAAAAACTTTGCAGCGGAGTGCTTTGCTTGTTTAAAGGGTTGATCCCAATGTTTATGTAACTGGCTCCGCCAAATGCTGCAACGGTAAATTCTGCGTACCATTTGCCTGAATTAAACGCAAATGTCGAAACTGCACATTTCCAGTTCCCAGAACTGTTAGTACCAGTAGCTTCAGCATCTAAATTACCGTTTGAAAGAACTAACCGATCAGAAACGGGAAACGGAGGTAAAGGATTCATCGTGCAATAGTTGCCACCGTTATTGCCAGAATCTGCGTCGTAGTTCGTCGGCGTGTCGATCAGGCTGTCAATACCTGAACTATCTGGCTTGTCTGCGTATGCTGCGTAGATGTATGTCCCACCGTTTACGTTTGTTGCTTCGTGCGTTGCTTTAATTTGAAAACCATCATCTAAAAAATCAATAGCGTATGCTGCGTTGTTAGCGCTTTCAGCACTAGATGAGTTTGGCCCCAACCATTCATCTCTTGGATTAGAAGTTGAACGAGCTGAATCTACAATCGCCCAGTTGGCAGCGCTATCAGCACGCTTCCAAAGAAGAAAACGTGGTTTAAATCCAGTTGTTACTACAGGGCCTGTTGTTGACCCGTTGCCAGTCCAGCTGCCGAACTTACTGAAACCGCTGACCTCGCTCCAACAGTAGAACACAAGATCATCGCTCGAGCCATTATTACTTCCTCCAATGAAATAAGTAGGGAAAACAGTTGAGGTAGGTGCTGTCGCTATTGTTCCTCCAGCGCCAATGGAGAGTGTTGCTTTTGCGTTAGTGCTGTTAAGTCTAAGGTATTCATTGTTGGCTAAGGCGCTATGCCAAACATGCCAGCTTGATGTGCCGCTTGTAGACTTAGATATGATGAGCGCAGGCGCTGCCCCAAGGCCATGCCCAACTGTATCAAGCGAAGTAGGTTGTGATGAATAGCTGCCTGTATAAGTTCCAACTGAAAACCCGTAAGTTGTGTTTGCACTTACAGAACTTGTAATCGTGCCGTCAGTGTTGGATGATGGCGTTCCACCTGCTTTCCAACACCATGCAACGTAAGTTGTATTGTTGAAATTAACGTAATCGGCCAGATTTGACGCAGAGTTTGCAGCAAGGCTAAAGCCGTTTGAATCAAAAGAATCTACATAACCCCTGTAAGGCAAGCCGTTTGAACCATGCCAATTTGCTTCGCTGTTAGTCGAGTTAGAAGCAAGCATTTGCTTGCCTCTAATAACATCAAACAAAGCGTGTGTTTGATTCGTAAAAGAACTTCTGTTTTTAATCCAAACAAAGTCCGGCTGAAAGCTAAGCCCAGTAATCGACTGTGAACCACCATTGCCCGTATAAGTAACAACGTCAAAGCCCTGATTTGCTGTCGAAAGGCCAGGCGCTGATCCAACTAAATTGTTTGGCGTCCAGTCATTGCCGTTGCCGCTGTTGTCGTCGCCCAGGTCTGCCGGGTCAGCAAAATCAAGGTGAAAACCATTCGTGCCATACGTTCCAGAGTATGCCTTCGGATTCCAGTTATTGTCAGAGTCGTATTCACCAAAGTCAGTCGGCGCAAGTGCTTGACCGTCGATGAAGTTTATTTCGGCTAGGTAAAAATCATTTTTAGGGTTTGCATCTTCAGAAATAGCGCCAATAGTGTGACGAACCGTTTGGTTGATCCCGTAATCTCCATTTTGCGATAAAGCGTTTTCTGTCGCCTTAGTTAATTGCTGTCCATTGACATACATCTTAATTTGATCACCTGCGCTTGACTGCGTGGAGTCAAAAGAAATAAACACATGCGCCCAGGCCGAGTAATCTCTAAAAACCGCATCACTTTTCGCCCAAAGAGTATTCCAACCAGTGACTCTTAAGGTGTCATCGCTTTCAAATTCAATAGACGTGAATTGAGTGTCAGACTGAGTTGTCCCGCCGCCAAACAGGACCCCGCGCACAGACGTACTCTTTTTTACCCACCCGCTCCATGTCCACGTCTTGCGATTACCTGCAGACGACGGCGTTCTATTTAGATATGCACTATCAGCACTGTTAAACCGCAAGCTGCGATCAATCTGGAGTGCAGCATCACTGACCTGACCAGACGCGCCAGCAAGAACGTTAGAGCCAACAACACTCATGAGTAGTTACCAGTAAACACGCAATGGATTGATGTGCTGCTGCGTACAACGTAATCAATACGATCAATAGCACCACCAGCACCAGCTGTTAGTGTCGGGGCGGTGCCGCCAGCAAAATCGTAATAGCTGCCATAAGCCAAGGTCCGGCTGCCTGTGCCGTCTTGCACGATGAAAATTGACCCGCTTTGTCCTGCCACAATGTTGCTGGGATTATCCAAGGTGCGATTGCCCGCAAGCGTCACAGTGAAGTTGTTTGAGTCAGCAAGGTTGACGCTGATGTTTGCCCCATCGGTCAACGTCGTGATTTCACCGCGTTGCCCTGCCGTGAACGTTTGCGCCGTTGCCAACGCCGCCAAGGTGCTTGTATCGGCCTGGGTGCTGACAAGCGAACTGCCTTCTTTTACATACAGCTTGTCTTGGTCTGTTGCGTAGCAGATCTCACCCTCTTGCAGGTCAGAAATGCTGCTGTTCAGATTGCTATAAGTGCCGCGAGCAACACGGACTGGCGTTCTGGTTGAGGGTGTTGGCATTAGAACGATCCTCCGTCAATAGCGCCAGAGCTAGTGGCAAGTGACGTGCCATTAGCGAAGTTTCCTCCGTCCACAATAACGACAGCATCGACCCAAGCCACAACTCCAGAAGCACCACCACTAGAAAGAAGTTGCCCGCTCGTTCCGTAATTGGCTCCGGCAATGCCGATCTGTCCGGCAGGGCCAACTCTTATACGCTCAACGCCTTCAGTCGTGACTTTGAAGTGACCGTCTGAGCCTGTATCAACAACCTCAGCCTCTGTGTTGCCCTCTGTAATTTTGTCGCCAGCACCGGCAGATCCAGAGGATGCGGCAGTAATTCGACCTTGTGCATCAACAGTGATGCTGCTGAGTGTGTAGCTGCCTGCCGTCACCCCTGTGTCATTGAGCTTGTCTGCCGTGATCGCATCGTCTGCGATGTAGGCGGTCGCAATCGCCGTGCCATTCCACACGCCTGTGGAAATCGTGCCAACGCTCGTCAGGCTTGAGCTGACAACACCGCTGCCAAGAGTGGTGGCACTCAAAACAGAAGTGCCAGCAATCTTGAACTCTTTGCCAGTAGCAATGTTGACGTGCTCTGAAAAATCCCAGCTATCCGTGCTGTCGGTCCAAATGATCGTGTGATCAGTCGTGCCCTTAAGGGTGATACCACCACCGTCGGCAGTCGTGTCAGAAGGCGTTGCAACAGTGCCTAACTCAATGTTCTTGTCGTCAACTTGCAGCGTTGTGCTGTTGATCGTGGTTGTTGTGCCATTTACCTGCAGGTCGCCCGTAACTGTCAGATCATTCGCGATCGTGATGTCATTGGCGAGCTTGTCACCTGTGATCGCATCGTCTGCAATATCTGACGTTGCTAATGGGTACGCAGAAACTGCAAACCCTGGGTAGTAACTCAGCGAGTTCCACGCTGTGGAGCCATCCCCTAGTTTCGCCTTCTTTGTATCTGTCTCAAATCCAAGCTCACCGCTGAGCAGAACTGGGTTTGCTGAAGTCCAGCCAGAAGCGGTGTCGCGCCGCTGCTGCATCTGCACATTGACAGTGGTGGCGGCCATTAGCTTTGCGCGGCGTCCAAAATCAGTGTAGCGGTAGCACTATTGGATCCATCCAAAATAAATGGAGCTGTTCCGTCAAAAACAAATTTGGTGAACGCCGCCTCGGCCGCCAATGTTGCAGAACCGCCGTCAAGATTGAGCCGCAGCGAAACGCCTTGCACAGCCTGCAGCGTTACTGTCACATTGAAATAAAAGCCAAAATGCTGCTCTTGTGGCGTCTCAACGTAGCGATAAACGCTAGACGAATCCGTGACGCCTACACTGCCAAGAACTGCGGTTGGCACTGCAAACTCACCGGCAGTGCCTTGATTTTGGATGTAGTGGGCTCTGATTAAGTCAACTGAGGCCTGCTGTAAATACTGATATTCCAGCGTAAACGTTTGCAGATTCACATCATCATTATTTTTAAACCGAATCGGACCAACTCCAAAAGCGGTGTATTCACTAACGCGCGGCAAACCGTGAGTAAAAGAGATTGAATCTGGGTAGACAGCAGGAAAGTCAGCCATGGCTAAATATCGTATGGGGCCACTAACTCAAGTTGCACGGAAACCTCAGCACGGCCTGGCTTAAATGTCACCTCAGGCGGTCCGGCATAAATCCATTGATAATTAGCAGGAAGGCTGAACCCTCCGCCATCTGTTATTGATGATGGCAAATCGAAAGGCTGAAACCTATGGTGAACAGCATAGTGATTGAAAATCGTAGATTGCAGGCTTGTGGTTGAGCTTACAAACGTTAGTGATAACAGGTAGTTTGTCGCCGCGTTATTGCGTCTGACTGTGATCTGATTGCCTGAAAGAGTGCCAGTGCGATACACCGCAAATGAACCCGGCGTGTAAGTCCTAGTCTCAGGAGTTAGCGAAGGGAAGTCAGTCATTTTTAATCGGCTCAGTCGGTGTAAGGATCGCCGTTGTCATCAACGCCTTTCCAGCTTGCCAACACAGTAGATTCATCGTTGCTAAATTCCCAAACGCCGTCAATTCTTGCTGTTTTAACCGGTGCATCGCCTCGTGTGTCTGCTGGCAAGTCAGCGATAAAAGCAGGGGTGTAGCCAAACGGCACGGGATTTGGCGTTAAAACAACGCTATTAAAGCCAACACCACCAATTTCTCCAAGCCTAAGGCCAAAGCCGCCGCTAGTCGTAAAGCGGCTGCCTTGTGCTCTTACATGAGCACGCCAAGGAACGCCGACCACTCCAGCCGTGCCAACATGCTGCTGCGTTATAGGGTTGTAATAGTTGACCCATGGCGACCAATCCAGTGGCACGTTGAAGTCAGAGGTAATTGGCGGCGTGCCTAAATAAGGATCAGCGACCTCGTAAGTATAAGGATTTCCAAAAGCGCCATAGGCCGAGCCAACAGTCAGGTATTGATTTGGTGTGGTTCCGTCATGTTGATAGTATTGCGTACTGAACGAAGACGTTGATTCTGTTTCTAAGTAACCCGATCCAGCGTTCACATAGGTTGTTAGTGTTCCGCTCCAGCGCACATAGGTGTAAGCCGTCGGGTCAGGCGCGACAACTTCAGTTTCGCCTAATTCAATCGGTGGGCCGTATTCGTCAGGGGAAGACGGATCAGGACAAGAGCCCTCTGCAAGAAGCACATAATTAATGTCATCCGTTGTAATCGCTGAGGAAAACTTCCCGTTGACTGGAGTAGTAACGCAGCTGCGTAATGTTTTGACGCCAGTCGCTTTGTCTAGTCGATAGAAACAGACACGGCCATCAGGACATGGCAAGTCAGAAGCACTGACTTCTAAAGTGTTGCCGGGTGTCGCACTGTTGCCGGAATAGCCGGTATTGCTACCAGTAATGACAAGCGCAGATGTGTCGTCCACTGTATCGTCGAGCGGATCAGCTGGGTTGCTTGGGCCTGCTGGGTACGGGCTATCAACGTCACCTGAGCCAGGCTGATCAATGTCAACCTCAGTATCAACTGCGGGCGGCTGACTGCTGCCCCCACCTCCGCTAGCAGTGCCAACAGTTGTTGTGGCAGTTGAGCTGTTCTCGTCGCAAGTGAACGTAGTTCTGCCAACGTTAATAACGTTCCCAGCGCCAGTCGCTGCGGCAACTTCACGCGCAACAATGCTGCGGCCCTGCGTGTCAATTGGGAAATGCGTTAAGTCATAAACAATCGTGCTGGCAAACGTTTTTTCAATCCTGTTGATCTCATAGAGCTTGTCATGATATTCAACCTCACCCTCACTCGTCTCACGGCGCAAACGAACACGGACAAGATCACCAACAACCAAGGAAGCGTTATAGCTGCGCTCACGCACCGTCAGCCGGAGGTGATGCGTGATGAATTTGCGCTGCGCTAAGCGGAACGCCCCAACCTTGACTGCATGGTTTTCATTCGTGCAGTAGTTGCTCATATCGATGTTTACAAACGGACCGTTAGCAGCCTCATTTGCATATTTGACTTGAACAGTGCGCACAAGACCAAAATCAGCCTCAGGCTGCTGACGCCATTGAACGACAAAGCAAACCGGCTCACGATCCTCAAGGCTTATGTATGAAAGCTCAAAACCACCGTCAACAACGTGCTCCTCTGTGAACGTAAATTCAGGAGTTACTTGAGTTGTTTTGATGGTGTAATCAGCGTTGTAAGGCAGTCGGGGCAATAAACCAAATTTGCCGCCAGAGTTAGAAAGACGCAGCAGGAAATTAACAGAAGTCGCTTGCAGCCAATCCAGAAGATTCTGACTCTTCTTTAGCTCACCGTTAAAGAAAAAGCCATTAGCGTCTGTGAAATTCGCGGCTATTGTTAGCGCAGTGTTGTCTATTAAGTCATCGGCAAGACGGTTCCCGGCCTGGAACAAATACTTAGTAAGATCAACAAAATTGTCAGATTCGCCAGACACACCATCAATCAAGCGCGTGAGCTGCAAGCCTTTTCTAACAAACACGCTAATGGTTTTTTCCAGCTTGGTGGCCTGCGCGTCTCTTACTTCAAATTCAAAACTTAAAGTTGTCAAGCCTGAATATGTGCCAGACGTTCCGCAAAAAGCGGGAAAACTGTTCTCAATGTATCGCAGCTGATGCAGCGTATTGTTTGCGTCTCTGTAGTAAACAGTGCTGTAAATTTTGGCAGACTGGCCGCTAGTCAGCGACGTGATGTCAAAGCTGAAAAGACCGTTTGCATCTGGCGTGACGATGTAATCGAGATGGTCGTCAATAAAATTGCCAGGGTCCCAAGTTCCGGCCCTTCCGTTGCACGTTTGGTTGAATGTTCCTCGCCGGCAATTCCCATGAAATATGTCCCTAATCTGCAACTGAGGCAGGCAGCCTTCACTCAGAACCAACAGATATTTAAGTTGCGTAACTTGAGTTGGAGAGAGAAAGGTTGTCGAACCGCTGTTAGTCGAAAGCTCTTTCTCAATAATTGGGTTTGCAAAATAACCCTCAGTCATTTTCGGCTGCACCATCACGCCGCCGTTGCTATTCCTTCGGCGACAAAAAATGATTGGTATTGGCTCGCCGGTCTTCAATGCCGCTTGCGGCTTCTCTACATCAGGGTTGCCAGCGGCCGCCTCAGCCTGCAGTTCGCCGACACTTAAGCCGGTTTGTGCCGACAGCAGAAATAAAGGATCCTGAACGCGGATGCTCATGGCTGAATCGGAACCCCTGTAAGGCGATTGGACGCAGTGCGGCTTGGAATCTGCGCCCCAACTGGTGCAATCGTAGAACCAAGCGAGACCGAAAGCTCAGTCAAAGAACTGCTCATTGTGGAAACGTAGCCCAGAAAACTGCCGATCAGCGTTTGGCTGGATTGCGGAGTGGTGATCCCTAAGCGCGAGTCAAACTCATACGTTTGCAACTGGCAAAGATGCCTAGAGCTGAACGCAGTTTGAAAGGCAGAAATTGCCAAAGAAGTGGCAGGCAAAATCAGCTCTACTGTTTGTTCACCAATGGCCGAGCTTTCGCCAATGCCATCCCAAGTAAAAGGGAAAAACCTGTAAACTTTAGACGACACCGTGACTGACTGGTTTACATAAAAATTTTGCCACAGGTGGTGATCAGAACCACCTGAGGTGTAAATACGCAAGAACTGGGATTGTGCTCTGTTGCTGCTCATCAACTAATCCCCGTGAAACGACGTGAGCCATAACTGCGCCCACCTCTTGTCACTGCAGCCGCAACGTCGCGCACGCCAGCCTCGAACTGCGCCATAGTGACGTAATTTGTGCCGCCCTGCTGCATCACTGGCCCTGTAGTGATGTTCACAGGCCCAACATAACCGCCTTCTGCATAAGCAGGAATGGCCCCAGGACCACGAACACCAGCAAGAATGTTTTTCGCAAATCCCTGCGCTTTACCTGCCGGAACGATGTACTCAGGGCCGGCCTCACCTACAACTGCCAGCTGAGCCCCGTTGACCATGCCGCCTTTGGCAAATTTAGGAATGTCAACGTTTGGAATCGTAGGGATTGCCGGGATTCCAATTTTTGAAGAAATATTATTAACGCCCTGAATTAGTGAATTGATCCTGTTGATTGTTGCATTAATTGCATTGCCAACAAAACCAAGAACATTGTTGATAATTCCTTTGATATAACCCACAACCGCTTCAAAGGGTGCCCGCATCGCTGCACCAATAGCCGAAAACACATCCTTAAACGGCTGCAATAGGCCAGCCAAAAACTCACCGATTTGATCCCTAAAAGTAAAGATTGCGGCCCCAGCTCCAATCAACAAAGCAGCCCAACCCACGGGGCCAGTAAACACGCCGGCAATAATTGGCAGCAGGCCGCTTAAAGCCGATCCAATCGTTGGAATCACAGCAGCGTAACCCGCTAATGTCGCGCCTATCTTTAAAGCCGCAAGAGCTTTGAAGCCAGCAATAATCGCCGGAATGGCAGGCGCAATGACAACCAAGCCAGCACCTAAAGCGACAACACCTGCAACAATCGACTGCAACGGGCCAGGCAGGCTAGTGAACACTCCAAGTATTGAATTTGCAAGTTGGACAAATGGCGTTAAAGCAGGTAGCAGCTGCGTGCCAATCGTCATGCTCAAATCAGCCAATGCAGCCTGAAAACGTTTGTAAGCATCAATTTCAGGAACCTGTTGAGTGGCCAAACCCTGCAAAGCCTGAATGATTACGTCGGTGGTGATTTTGCCCTGACTACTTAGCTCCTTGAGGCCAGCAACATCAGTCTTCAATGTTGCTGCAACAGCCTGACCAATAGCAGGCAACCGCTCCATGATGCTTCTGAATTCATCCCCTTGCAGCTTGCCAGATCCCAATGCCTGACTGAGCTGCAACATCACGCCATCAGTCTCAGCAGTCGACAAATTCATTCTTGCCGCTGCAGTGTTCACGCCCTTGAAAACAGTCTCAATATCCGTGAGAGACACGTTCATTGGCCTCAAACGCCCAAACAAATCAGTTACAGCATTTGCGGCTTGCACTTGAGACAAGCCATACCGGCCGGCCATGTCTGCAGCAAATTTTTGAACCTTTGCGGTTTCTCCGTACTCTCTCGTAAGGTTTTGAAGCCTTTTCGATGTCCTATCTGCCTCAATACCAGCTCTTACAAAATTGCCAGCGGCGGCAGCAACACCAACACGAGCAAGAACACCAGTCAAAGAGTTTCCAGCCTGTGCCAGCTTTCGGAGTCCAGCAGAAGCTTGATTTGAATTCTTTTCAACGTTGCCAAGTGATTTCCCGAACTTGTCAACTTGACCTTGACCAACAACGTTGGCCCTGATGGTTAGAGCGGTCGTCATGTCGAAAGCCATGCCTACTGCTCGCGCTGATTCAGTGTCTCAACCACTGTAGCTTCGATGATCTGCAAATCATCGAGCATCTTGCGCGGCTCCTCGACCGCATACAACTCAAACAACCAACGCACTGCGCCGTAATCAAGACCGACGATCGCCCCAGTGCTAACGCGCCATTGCGTTTGCAGCTTGAGGAACATGCAAACAGCAGGCCATGCCGACGGGATGACCTCAAAATCCTCAACGCGCTTTGTGTCTGGCATTTCGAGGCCAAACAACTTTGCGTCTTCTGCTGTGTCGTCAATCTCCACGCCGCCAGCCCAATACTTAGCGGCCCCGATTAGTTTCCCCGCTTTTCCTCCACAAGAGAGTTGAAATAAGCCTCAATCAACGTGCCCGCCATCATTGGCAGCTCTAGCAGCTGTTCCTTAGTGCGGCGCGTAAACGGCAGGGGCTCACCGTCACCATCAACGATGCCCTCCCAGCCGACAACAACCTCATCAGCAATAGAGACGTCAGAAATCTCAGCATTCTCCGCATCACCGTTGGCGAGCTTCTTGGCCAGTTTCTGGATCTCAATGATTCGAGACTGAGGCAGACGCTTAAATTCTGCCTCAAACTCTTGCTTTTCTCGCCGTCCCCCTGAGACAGGCAGCCTGTAAACAATCGGCCAGCTGTAGGAATCAGAGTCCTTAAGGACAAGCGCCATTAGGTGAAAGCCAAACTGAAATCATTATTGCCCGCTGATGTTGGCGTGGCAATGTACGGCAAAGTTAGCATCTGAATCCCGTCCTGATCGCTGTAAGCAGGACCACCAAGGTCAATTTGTGCCGCAGTAAATGTGGCAATGTTGCCGGCACTGCTGCCGTGCTGGAAGGTCAGGTTTCCAGTGCTGCTGCCAGTTGCAGCCGTGAAAAAGTCCTTAGTTGCAATGCTGACGGCTTCAATGACGCATTCACCGGAAGGCGCGCGATCGACAACCTCAACACCCTTAGTGCCACCGACCAGCTCGCGATAAATCACCTCATTAGCCAACTCAAAGCTCAGCGACTGCAGGGCACCGCTGTAGCTGAACACTGAGAAGCTTGAGGTGTTGCCGTTTTTGAACACCAGCGGGGCCGCTTGGTTGGAATAAGTCGGGCCGCTAATCGCAACGTCAGAAGGTGCCGAATAGATGCCGGTCATCTCGAAAGAGATGAACGGAATTTGTCCGACCTCGCAATTCAGGCTAAAAGTGCCACGGCAGCCGGTGGCCTTATGCAGCACGCCATCGTTGTTGAAATAGATGGTGACTGATGAAGGTGTGGCGTCACTATTGGGCGCATAAGTCACACTGGTGCCGGCTGAAACCGTCTCAGTACAACGGCAAGCCTTAAGCAGCGGACCATAAGCCGGAGCCGTGCCAGCAGCGCCAGATCCTGCCAGCTCAACCTCAAAGTTGATCAGAACACGCTCAGAAGCCAGAAGCTGGTCAGCTTGACCTAAGAAAGGGCGGACAAGCTCACGGTTTACAGTTTCAACCTCAAGAGGTGTCACCTCAACATTCCGCACCAAAATGGCATTGCTTGCCTCAGTTGGTGTCGGATCGGTTCCGTAACTCGACTCAATTTCGGCCAGAATCAGCCGCTTTCTAGACAGCAGGGGCATGACTCCGCCGGCAGGTTTCCTAAGTCGATCTTAGCAAGGTCAACCAGAGCTGAGATCTGTTAATAGCGTCCGGTATTTGACAACAAAGTTCATCCCAATAACGCCGGCAGGTTGATCAGCATCAATCTGTTCAAAGCTCACTGAGCCAGGCTCAACGTCGATCGCGTAACCACCTGCCGTCAGGTCATTCATCATCTTGCTGTGAACGTCTTCAACGATCGGATCAGCCGCGTTATCCGGCACAGCAGAACGCACAATGATCGACACACGAACACCCAAACTCCAGTCCAGACGGTCGAGCCTCAGGCTGTACTCAGGCGTGTCGCCCGTTGGTTCAATGACAATCGCTGGCGACTCGCCGCGACTCAATGGCACAACACGGCTGCGATAGATGCGCGTTCCAACCTGCACCGTGCCTGCAAGGCTTGAGGCAATATCAGCAAGGATTGATTCGCGCTTTGTCGTCATGACTAGGCCCCCGCGACCTGAAACACGTTGCACACAACGCTAGGCCGTGAAGGCCGAACGTAAGGGCTAGATGCTGCAGCGCCTGCCTTCAGTGAAATGTTTGCATCTGTCGGAGCCCACATGATTTGGATGTAGTCCCCGCCAGCAAGCTTCAGGGTATGGTCAAGCAGCAAGTTGTTGGCGCCCTGGATGCCGCCATGCTTTTCAATCACACTGGCAACGTTCGTCGTCAAATCCAAGTTGCCTGCATCGCCGGCATTGTTTTTGCGCAGCCAAAAATGCACGTCATGAATTTGCGTATCGTTATTTGAGAGCTGCAGATTGACCTCAAAAACGTAAACGCCTGGATAGTCAACCGTCAGTTTGCTGTCAGAAATCACCTTGACGCCAAGGTTGTCCTCGTTTGCTCTGTTGAACGTGACCTCTGTTGGCGTGTCTGCTGTTGTGGTTTGGTCTACATCGCTTGAAAATTCAGCCCAATAGCCAGGGCTGCCGAAATACTGGAGACTGTTCCATTCCTTCAGACCATTGCCGATTTTCTGATTGCCAGTCTCTCGCTCAAGGCCAATCTCACCTGACAGCAGAACAGGATTCCTCGCTGCCCACCCTGCTCGACTGTCAACTTTCTGAATGGCCATTAGGTCTTCTGCAATGAGATCTCGACGAACTTGCCGTCGCCGATAGGCCGGTTCTCTCTCACCGTGTAAGCAGTTCCATCAACGGTGATTGAGTCACCACTGATAAGAGTTCCGAAATTTGAAAAACGGGTGGTGAGGGAATAGTCCGTTGACAGGACCATTCCCCCAGCCACCACCTCACCGGGCATGTCGAGTATTCCCTTGGCTGTCGTGGCGCCAGCTGTGCAGCTAACGCCAAAGTCAGCCATGAAAACGTCGAGGTCCTCAGTGATTGCCATGATCAGCCGTACTTCTTAGAGCCGAGAGCAACAACGCTCAGAGCACCTGCACCAGTACCACCAGCAACGGTGATGACGGCGCGGATGTAGCGCTTGACCTCATCGCTGTTGATGCGAAGGGTCTCAGTCAGTGCGGTGTTCGCGTCGGTCGTCGTGAAGGCCAGACCAGAGACATCAGCAAAGGTGCTGTTGTCTGCAGAATCTTGGATCTTCACGGCGTAGGTGATGCCAGAGCCACCGGCTTCAGCATCGAGAACGGCCATGATGTCGCCCTCGTAGTCAACGAGATCGACGCCAGTGCGGTTGGCACTTGCAGTGACCACATCACTTGCCGAGAGCGACAAGAGCGTGGTTTTTGTGCCGAGATTTTGGACGGTCATGATTGTTTAGCCCTCCGGCGTGTAGTGGTTTTCGGCTTTGCCTCTGCCTTAGGCGTTGGCGTTTCCTCAGGCTGCACGGGCTCCACATAAGGAACAGCTGCAGCTTGACCTAGCAGGATCGCTGCATCCGTAGAGGAAGCCTCGACGACTTCCCCAATACGGACGACCTGACCCGCAAGAGTTACCTGTTTACGGATCTCGATCTTCATGATCAGAGGGTGTTGTTACCGCGTGAGAAGCTCGCGCCGTGGCGGGCTGCGATGTCCACATCCTGCAGAGCAACCACGCGGACGGT
>BCSF01000557.1_pt1 | contig 14154 bp, 9 predicted proteins | sample 1016431 | NCBI WGS metagenome assembly BCSF01 (sample SAMD00045685;SAMD00045686;SAMD00045687;SAMD00045688;SAMD00045689;SAMD00045690;SAMD00045691;SAMD00045692;SAMD00045684;SAMD00045690;SAMD00045691;SAMD00045692;SAMD00045684;SAMD00045685;SAMD00045686;SAMD00045687;SAMD00045688;SAMD00045689, study...
TAATACAGAGCCTGGTAAACGAACAGCTCAAAATGTATGGGGTGGAGGTATATTATCTCCCAAGACAGTATGCGACCGAGAAGACGATAATCAAAGAGGTTATCGAATCGAAGTTTGAACATGCCTACCCACTTGAGGCATATGTCGATAGTTATGAGGGATTTGGTGGTCAAGGGACACTTCTGTCCAAGTTTGGTATTCAGGAGAAAGATGACCTGACACTGGTTGTTTCAAGAGAGAGATTTTCAGATTATATCTCACCTTTCATGAAAGACATCCCCAATATGAAGGGTGTCACTCATAGACCAAGAGAAGGTGATCTCATTTGGTTCCCACTTGGTGAAAAACTGTTTGAGATCAAGTATGTTGAACACGAACAACCCTTCTATCAGTTAGAGAAGAATTATGTCTATCAACTGAAGTGTGAACTCTTCAGATACGAGGACGAAGTCATCGATACTGGTGTAGAGGATGTTGATGATGAGATTACAGAAATCAGTACAGGTTATACTCAAACTTTAACTGTTGTTGGTGTCGCATCTGATGCTTTGGCTGCAGCTACTCTCTGTAGTGGTGGATCTGTAAATAAGATTTCCATCACCAATATGGGCAATAATTACAATATTGCTCCTATCGTGGCATTTAGTTCAGCACCTTCTGGTGGTGTTACTGCTACTGGTATTGCCACAATTACTAGTGAATTTATTGGTTGTGATGGTAAAGCAACTGGAAAGGTTTCTGACATTTTCATAACCAATGCTGGTTGTGGATATACAGTACCACCTAAGATTACACTAGAGACCCCAAGTGGATTTACGGGTGCTGGAGCTGCAGCCACTACAGGTATTAGTACAACTGGTTCAGTACAATTTGTCACTGTAACCTATGGTGGTAGTGGTTATATTTCTGCACCAACAATTGGTATTTCCACACCTAAACATGTTGGAGCAGCTGCCACGGCAGTTCTCGATATCCCCTCGGTAGTGGGAGCTGGTGTAAGTGTTGTTTCTGCACCAATCAGTATCGGAGCATCATCACACCTGTTCCCATACGGAACAACTGGTGGTGTCTATTACAAGACAGCCCCAACTGTTACGTTCGGAGCTCCTAGTGGAACTGGTAACTCAGCTGAGGGTGTTGCCACTATTGACGACTTCGGTCTATATGGAGGAACCGTACAAAGTCTGGCAATCACTACGGAAGGTAAGTTCTATACCTCAGCCCCAACAGTAACAATTAGTCATCCTGGATTCTCATTCGTTGCAGCTACAGTTGATATTGGTGGAGGTATTGATGGATCAGCAATCAACCCATCACTGACAGCTTTCTCCACGACAGGTAGATCATATACGACAGCACCAACTGTAGCTATCAACACTACGGGAACGATGACAGCCCCAACAGTACAGGCTGTTGGTATCGCTACGATTCACCCAATCACAGGTATTGTTACCGCAATATCTTTTGATCCAGCAGATCCATGGGCTGTTGGAACTGGAGCGACAATTGGCTTCGGTTACACTGTCGCACCATCTATCAGTTTCTCTGGTAGTCCCTCACCAGTCCAAGCCACAGCAACAGCTACAATATCTGTCGCTGGTACAGTTACAGCACTCTCCATTGGCAATAGTGGATTTGGTTATCAATCCACTCCTACTGTCTCTATCTCTGCACCAGCTGGTGTTACTACACAGTTTACAGCAACTGGTATTGCAACAATCAGATTTGATTCAATCAAAACAACTGGAACGATTGGTATCTCTACAACAATTGTCACTGGTATAAACACCACCAACATGGTTGTTGGTGATAGAATCAGAATAGGAACTGGATATAGTGAATACTATGATCCAAATGTTCAGGTCTTCCCAGATGTTACCTTTGTAACTGGTATCGGAGCTTCTACACTGACGATTAGTAAGACAACTACCAATATTGGAATCAGAACAGCCATCGTTGAAGTTGGTATTCAGAACTGTGGTATTGTCACTGGTATCAATGTAACTTATGGTGGTGGTGGATATCTGACTCCACCAACAATCACCATTACCAATGACACTAGTGAAAAGAATTATGTTGAACAAGTTCTTGGTGTAACCACAGCAACCGCTGGTTCCATCGTTGGTGCTTCAAGTACAGTAGAGTCTGTATACGTCATCAATGGTGGAGCACACTACGTCCTCACACCAGATGTTGTAGTTGGTGGTATTGGTAATACCAATGGTGGTTCTGGTACATTTGTCTTCAATGAAACTATAATTGGTTCTCAATCAGGAACTCAAGCTAGAGTTAAGAGTTGGAGTTCTACAGCTAATAGTTTGGAAATTTCTATCGTCACTGGTGATTTCATTGTTGGTGAAAGAATTGTAGGACAAGAATCTGGAGCTGATTATATGATTAGTGCAGTGAATGAAGATGACCTGGTTGACACATTTGCTGACAATGACAACATTGAGTATGAAGCTGACCAAATCATTGATTTTACTTCCCAGAATCCATTTGGGATGCCTTAACTCTAAATAGTAGCAAATAAAGACTAGACTGATGTTTGAGTATTTCTATAATGAGATCTTCAGATCCGTAATTATCGGATTTGGATCAATGTTTAATGGAATTGAAATTCAACATAAGAATGAATCTGATAACAGTATCAGTACTCTCAAAGTTCCGTTGGCATATGGACCCACTCAGAAGTTTCTTGCTAGGATCGAACAGCAAGCTAATCTGAACAAGTCAACTCAGATGTCTCTTCCCAGGATGTCATTTGAGTTCACTGATCTTCAGTATGACCCCACAAGAAAGTCAACTCAGACACAACAGTTTGTAGTCAAGAATTCCACTGGTAGTGAAATTAAGAAGGGATATGTCCCTGTACCATATAATATGACTATTCAGTTGTCGATTATGACAAAACTGAATGATGATATGTTGCAAATTATCGAACAGATCTTACCTTATTTCCAACCAACATACAACCTTCCAATCAATTTCCTTGGTGACTTTAAGGAAAAGAGAGATGTACCCATTCAACTTGAGGGTATCTCAATGGAGGATGATTATGAGGGCAATTTTGAGACAAGAAGAGCTCTTGTATATACTCTGACATTCACAGCTAAAACATTCCTCTTTGGTCCTTTGTCCGATGTCTCAGGCGATATTATCAGAAAGGTTACTATTGGTTATGTTGCTGGTTCCTCTGGTCCAGGTCTCAGAAATCCAGAAAGAGACCTCACATACAGAGTTGTACCAAGAGCTGTTCAGGATTATGATGACAGTTATGTCACTACGATTACTGAAGACATCGATTTGACAGAGAAAATCATTGAAGTTGCCGATGCATCTCAACTTTCAGCAGCAACATACATTCAAATCGGTAAAGAAGAGATGTATATTGAGAAGGTCTCTGGTAACAAACTTACAGTTAAGAGAGGTCAAGACACCTCAACAGCTGCGGAACATGTTCTTGGGGCTGGAGTTGCCACAATCACAGCCAATGACGCCAACTTCATTGAGGTTGGAGACGACTTTGGATTTGATGGTTCTATTTTCTGAGGTTGATTTATGTCTGATAAGTATGAGAAGCTCGATGAAACCTTCAATGTTGAACCTGTGGAGGTAGAAGTCCAGAAAGAGGACACGAACGCTAAGATTGAGAAGATAAAGTCAGGTTCAGAAGACATCAGAAGAGACTACGAATATACAAGAGGTAACCTATATTCAATCATTGAGAAGGGACAAGAAGCTATTGATGGTATTCTGGAGTTGGCACAAGAAAGTGAAATGCCAAGAGCCTATGAAGTTGCTGGTCAGTTAATCAAGAACGTAGCTGATGCAACTGATAAACTCCTGACACTTCAACAGAAACTCAAGGATGTAGAAGAAGAGAAAGAATCTAAGGGTCCAACCACTGTCAATAATGCACTTTTTGTTGGTTCAACAGCTGAACTTCAGAAATTATTGAAGAAAGGCATGAATGATAAATAGTAAGAACGGGAGAGAAATCCCAAAGTATTCTTACTAATAACTGACATGTCGCGTGACGATCATAATAATTTACCTTCGTATAGGGATTTCATGGAAAATCCCGATGATTTGCCGTCAGTAGAAGAATTTAAAGAAGAAAATCTGCCCTCAGTCGAAGATTTTCTCGAAAAAACTGTAGAAGAAGAGACCCAGACCATCGAAAATTCCGATGGAGAGTCATTTTTGGAAGTAACTGACGTTGTTCAGGCTCCAGAATGGTCGGAATTGGTCCGTTTGGTCAATGATGTAAGAAAAGATATCCCAAAAGTACCTGAAATTAGGTATTATGATGAACAATTAGAGGAAATTTGTGCTCAAATTGCACAAATTCAAGATAATTATGCAAAAAGGGACAAAATTGATGTCCTAAGTGTCCAAAATGAGGAATTTGAGGGTAAATTATTTGAAATTGAGTCGAAAATTCCTACGGTCAAGTACTATGACCACGATATTAACTCAATTTATGACAAAATTACCGATATTAAGGAAGAAATCAAGAGTCTTCCAGAGGTAAAATACTATGAAGAGGACCTTGAGTCCCTCAAATCAAGAATTGAACAAGTAAATGAGGCTATTCCAACCTTTCCTGACTGGATTCAGGAGGTTCAGGAAGTCCCAGACTTCTCTTGGATTGGTAAAACCTTCAGTCTCATCGATGATGACTTCAATAAGGTTCAAGGACATATTGATGTAATCAAAGAAAAGATTGATCGTGAGGTCAATGAACTCAACGAATCTCTTGAAGTCAAAGAATTTGAGTTTAAGGTTGATGTAAAGAACCTTAGTGATAATCTTGACCAAACAAACGATAGGATTACAGAGACCAAAGATAAAATCTATCAAGAAATTAAAGAAGCTTCCATTAGGATTTGGGAACTTCGTAATACATTTAAAGATGATGATAGAAAACTGAAGAAGTCTGTTCTCAGTGAACAGAATAAACTCAAACAATCTCTTGAAACACAGATTAAAGAGATTAATGAACAGAGCGTCAAGACAGATGAGTCGATTCTTAAGTTCTTCACTGATCTGAAGGAGACTGTCGATACTCTACCTGAGGTAAAGTATTATGATGAAGATGTTTCAAGGATTGATAGTGACATCTTATCTCTCAGAAAAGAACTGAAAGAGTTAACTGAACTCGCTTCCTTAATTAAGACCGAACAGACTGAACTGAAGGAGAACTATCTCCTCAATGAACCACCAGAGGAAAAGGAAAGAGCTTCTGGTCAGGTTGACCCACTGACACCTATTGACCAGAACTTTGCCACACTGGAAGACCTGTCTAACCACTACAGGTTGTTCTTGGCTAGAATCACCACCCAACTCTCTACCATGGGTGGTGGTGGAGCTGGTTTCATCAAAGACCTCGATGATGTTGAGTTTGATGGAACAACAGGTGAAGGAAAACTTCTCATTTATGACCAGTCACGTTCTAAGTGGGTTGGTATTGCTAGCACTGCGATTCAAGGTAGTGCAGGAATAGCTCAAACTAGTTTCATCAGTGGTATTGCTATCACGATGACAACTGGTAATTTCACAAATGTGAATGTTGCTGGAACAATTACTTATGATGATGTACAGAACGTTGATTCTATCGGTCTTGTAACAGCCAGAAGTGGCATTAGGATTGGAACTGGTGGCACTGTTGGTCCTGTTGGGTCTGGAATTGTCACATACTATGGTGATGGTTCAAAACTCACAGGTATTATTGGTGGTGTAGGAATTCAGTCTGGTAGTGTTCGTATTGGAACTGGATTCACTGATATTAACTTCACTGGTGCTGGAGTTTCCAGTATTGTTGGTGCGGGAAACACTGTTACTATTGATATTCCTGCTACTACAATCAGAAGACAAGTTGAGACAGCTTCAGGAATCACAACTGATTTTACTATTACCAACGGATACACCGCTGGATTTATTGACGTATTCTTGAATGGTGTCAAACAGAGAAGTGGAACTGACTTCACTGCATCTGATGGAACTACTGTAACGATGATTCCTTATATCAACAATGGTGATGTCCTTGAGTTCCAAATATATGAGAATCTGACAATTGCTTCTCAGAATAACCCTACTGGTGCTGGTGGCACTTGGGCAGTAGATACTATTGGCATCAATACTACCAAGAGTGTAGGTATTGGAACTACTGCAAAGGATGGTTATAGTTTATTTGTACAAGGTAATGCCAGAGTAACTGGAATTCTTACTGTTGGAGAAGGATCAATTACTCTTGATCCAAATGCTAAAAAGATTTCTGGTGTAGATGAGATAATCATTGGTACTGGCACTACTATCACATCAAGTGGTAATGCAGAATATGTGGGTGTTCTTACTGCTAGAAATGTAAGCATTGGAAATACCTTTACTTATCCAGAATATATCACTGGAGGTATGGTTCCAAGAGCAATCAAATCTCAGGGTGGTTATGAGAGAACTTTAAGATTTGTAGATCATCAAACTCAGACTGAAGCATCTCAAGATCCATCAGACTACATAGTATATACACAGGAGTTGGCAAGTTCGGGAACCTGGAGGAGACTTGGTATTACAACATCAGGAAACTCAGGAAGAGATAATGACTGGTGGGGTGAGACTAATCCCAACTATGACAATACAAAAGGTCTCTTTGGTGGACTAACTAATCCAGCAGGTGTAGATAAATTCTTTGATTTTGATGACAATACGGCATTCAATAATGCAAAGACTACTGGAAGTCTTAAATATACAGAAGCAGTTGGATCATTTAGTCTCAAAGATTGTCAAGTAGGTGATTTGGTACTTGCTCGTTTTGATTTGAATATAATGCCGATGGTAACCAACACAACTGTAGAGATTGCTCTTATCTATGCAAACCGCAATTCAAGTGATACAATTACCAATGAATTTGCATTAACACATACACCTCTTGCATATGGTAGTGGAACTGTTGGCAAAGGATTCCTATTAAGACCTACCATTTCAGCATATATCGCAAATGATCAGGATATTAATTCTAGATCACTTCTAGCAATTAAAGCAGATAATCCAGTTCGTATCAACCCTATCGGTGTTCTTTTCACTATCCAACGATGAATACAATACGAGTAGTCCATAATCATGCAGGTAACTGCATTAATTTTTATAACTCAACACAGCCTGTATATTGGAATGGTTGCCTTGAGGCAAGTGTTGCTGTGGGAACAACAGATGAAATTAATATTGAAAATAAAATTAGGGATGTCAGTGTTGGTAGTAGTATCTACGAGTTCTTTAGAGTTCCATACACCTTATTTGCTAATGAGGACAATGTTGGATTCTCCAGTGCTCAAGCTGCTGTAGATTATATCAACGCTGCTGCTAACACTGTTCAACAGAAGGGAAGATTCATCATGACTGATGAGGACTCCATTGACTTCACGGTTGATGATTCCAGACAAACAGTTTTATTGGATAATGGTGATGAGTATCCTGTTGACTTTCTTCAAGCATCGTCAAGTGGTGTGACCACCACTACGTTGAACATTGTAGCAAGAGAAGCAACTGATGTTGTCATCTATGAAGATCTAAGAGTTGCCAATGTAACCATTAATAATGTTGGACTTGGAACAACTGCTTCTCTTGTAGTTAATGAACTAAATGATTTGTTTACTCAGGCTGGTAGTACGGAAGCCCCTGTTATTTCATCCGCAAGCACTATTACTGTTGGTGTGGGAAGTATTTTTAACTATGAGTTAGAAACAACTGGTGGTAATGTATCTGCATATGAATGGATTAGTTTACCAGAGGGCGTGGTTCAGATTTTGAATAAACCAAACAGGATTATGGGTGGATCTACTCTAAGTGCTGGAACATATACTGCTGATGTGAGAGTTCATAACTTTGTTGGAGTTGCTTCTACTTCTATTACTATCAATGTAACTTCTGATTTTTCTAATGGATTATCAACCAAGTTCCAGAACTTGGATCGTGCAACACGCTCACGTCAAAGTGGTGAGTTCACTAACTTGGCTAAGGCAGTTGGTACTGCTTCATCTGCTTATAGTCTGAGTTTCTGGCTCAAACCAGGTAATAACTCTCATTTGAATCAAAATATCTTTAATGCTTATAGTCAGGGCGGTACATTCGCGGGTACAAGTATCATCCAAGTGATGTACAATGGTAATACATCAACAACTAGAAACATTAGGTTCAATGTTCAGGATCAGTCTGATGGACTTGATAAAGACAATTACAGACTTGACTTATCCACACCTGTTGGTGATGTGACTCACACCAATGGTAGTAATGGTTTCCATCATATTGTTGTCACCAATAGTGGTGCTGCTAACTCATACCAAGTATCCACTCTTGGTATTAAGATCTATATTAATGGAGTAGAACAGACATTGACTGATAATAGTGCTGGTGGTGGTCTTCCAGATGCTGGAGTGGGTGGTAATACTTTCTCTATTACTCCAAATGTTATTGCACTTGGAAGACAACCTACCAGTGCAAGATTCCTAAGAGATGGAAAAATTGATGAATTAGCATTCTGGAACTCAGAACTTAATCAATCCCAAATCACTACTCTTTATAATAGTGGTTCTCCTTCAGATCTTTCTTCATTCTCTCCATCACCAGCACATTGGTATAGAATGGGTGATGGTGATACCTTCCCAACCATATCAGATAGCATTGGAAGTGCAGATCTGACTATGAGTAATATGACTGCTGCTAACTTTGTATCTGAAGTTCCTTCTTAATACTCCTGATAAATAATAATAAAGACTCTCATGAGCAGAACAAGGAATACTGCTGATTTAGTATCACTAAATGCCCTTAACGCCAATGGTGGTAAGGTAGGTATTGGCACAACTGCTAAGAGTAATCAGTTATATGTAGAAGGAAATACTCAAGTAACTGGTGTTGTAACAGCATCCTCATTTGTTGGTGATCTAACAGGAACTGCGACGGGTCTTAGTGGAACTCCTAATATTAATGTAGGAGTCCTTACTGCTACAACAACCAGTATTAATGGCAATGTTACCATCACATCCACTGACGATGGAAGTGCTGCTGCTCCAGAATTAACACTTTATAGAAACAGTGCATCACCTGCTCCAGGAGATTATCTTGGACAGTTGATGTTCAAGGGTGAGAATAGTAATGGTGGTCAAGAGAATTATGCCAAGATAACTGGTAAAATTACTGATGAAACTCTTGGAACCGAAGATGGTCTGATTGAAACTGCCATTAAGGGTGATGGTTCATTTACTATTGTAAGTCGTCAAAGGTCAGATGAGTTACAACTTCTCAATGGAGTAGGATTGAGTGTTGATGGAGATTCAACATTTACTGGTGGCATTGATGTAGATGGTCATACTGAACTTGATGATGTAAATGTTTCTGGTGTTATCACTGCTACTTCATTTGTAGGTGATGGTACTGGACTGACTGGAGTTGCATCGACAGATTATATCATTACTGGAACTGCTGCAACTTTCAATAATCGTGTCGATTTCAATAACAATATCTACCACACTGGTATAGCAACATTTGGGGCTTCCAATGGTATTGGAACTGTTCATATTGGACTTGGACAGACAGCTCTGTTTGTCGATGGTAATGCAAGAATTGTTGGCATCTTTACTGTTGGTAGATCATCCGTCACTATTGATGGTGAGAACAATACTATCAGTGTTGGTCTTGTTACAGTCACGAACTCAACCATTATCCTTGGTGATAATGTTACTCTTGATGCTGGTGCTACTGGTATCAACTCAGCACCTAACGTCCTGTATGTTGCCAAGGATGGCGACGACACATCCAATGGAACTTCGATTGATAACGCTAAACTCACAATCGAAGCAGCTGTTGGAATTGCACAGTCTGGAACTGTAATTAAAGTTTTGTCTGGTAATTATGTTGAGAACAATCCTATCACACTTCCAGCCTTTGTGGCTGTAGTTGGTGATGACCAGAGAACTGTAAAGGTCTTACCAAGTAATACAACTCAAGATATCTTCCATGTCAATAAAGGATGTAAGTTAGCCAACATGACCTTCTCTGGTCATTTAGCTCCATCAGCTGCAGTTGCATTCCCAACTGCTGGTGCTACTAATGTTGGTGGTGGTAAATGGAAAGGTCCATACATCCAGAACTGCACTAGTGACACCACTACTGGAACTGGTATCAGAGTTGATGGCGATAAGGCTGTCTTGACTAAGTCAATGAACGTTGATGCCTTCACACAATACAATCAAGGTGGTGTTGGTGTCGCCATTACCAATCAGGGATATGCTCAGTTAGTTTCAGTATTCACTATTTGTTGTAACGAAGCTATCACAGCACATAAGGGTGGTCAAGCAGACCTGGCAAATAGTAACTGTAGTTTTGGTACTTATGGTTTAGTTGCTGACGGTGTAAGTCCAGAACAATTCACTGGTATTGTCACAAGTTCTGGGGCAGCTGGTCAAGATAATATCGTAGTCAATGTTGGTGCAGTCACCACTAGACCATACGATGGTCAGGTTGTCTATTTTGACCAACTCTACAAGTCCGTAGAAACTATCACAATCACGTCTGGTGGTAGTGGATATACATCCACTCCTTCTGTAACTATCTCGTCACCCACAGGTCCAAATGGAGAAGTGGCAACAGCATTCGCTACATTGGAAAACGGAGTAGTGACTGAAATTGATATTATCAGTAGTGGTAGTCAATATACAGGAACTGCCACTGTAACTATTTCAGCTCCAGACAGTGGAACAACTGCCACAGCTACAGCTAATATGGCGGATACCTATTACACGATAAATAGCTCAACCCCTATCACTGCTGGGATTACTACATTAACTCTTGCTGAAAATCTACTCAACACAGTTGGAGTAGCATCTACAGCATACTTCTTCCAACAGAGTAAGATTATCGCCAGTTCTCATACTTTTGAGTATATTGGTTCTGGTAACGATATTACATCAGCGACACCTAAGAGAGGTGGTGTTACAATTCAAGCAAATGAAGTTGTGACTCAAAATGGAGGTAGTGTGATTTATACCAGTACCGACCAGTCTGGTAATTTCAGAATTGGTGATGAGTTCCAGATTAATCAATCAACAGGAACGATTAGTGGAAGAGCATTCTCCAAGAGTTTGTTCTCAGAGATGACACCCTTTATCTTAGCACTCAGTTAAATGGCACAGTTAGCACTTAATAGATTTAAAACAGAAACGATTGAACTGACCACTGGAGATCAGACAATCTATACGGCACCGACTGGTTATACTGGTATCGTTCTCTATGCACATATAACCAACTATGCCAGTACCGCTACGACAGTGACAATGTCACATGTCAGAAGTGCCACCACAACTGAAATTATCAAAGGTGCCACTGTACCAGTAAATGATGCCTTTATCCCTCTTGATGGTAAGTTAGTCCTTCAGACCAACGATTCTATCAAAGCAAGTGCTGGAGCTAACAGCACACTTAAAGTTCTTCTTTCAGTGTTGGAGACTGCAAACTAATGCCTAGACTAATTAGTGAGGTCAATGGTTCTGGTAGTGTTGGTATTGCCAGTGACGGTGTCGAATTAGGAAACATGAAAACTCTTGACTATGAGAGTAACAGAGTTGAGTTTGATTCAAATAGTGGTGTTGCCACTGTGTTCTCAAACCCTCTTACCATCGTTGGACTATAAATAAAAGAAACTCTTTATTTGCGATGATTAACGAAGAGGGACTTAGAGATTGGTTTGGTAAGTCCAAATCAAAAGATGGTAAGAAGGGCTGGGTCAATGTTGTGACAGGTGATTCCTGTGCAAGTGACAAGCCTGGTGAGGGTGTCCCCAAGTGTGTGTCATCTGCTAAGAGAGCCAGTATGTCCAAGAAGGAGAGAGTGGCAGCTCAGGCAGCAAAGAGAAGAGAAGACCCTGGTCAGCAACAGAAGTCTGGGGCAGCTAAACCCACTATGGTAAAAACTGACCGTAAAACCAGGAAAGAGGAAATGGAAATCAACGAAGCCAAAGACAAGAAGGGTAAGGGTTCTGGTAAGAAGGACGCCTGTTATCATAAAGTCAAGTCCCGTTATTCTGTTTGGCCATCGGCTTACGCTTCTGGAGCTCTGGTCAAATGTCGTAAGAAGGGTGCAGCTAACTGGGGTAACTCAACTAAGAAAGAAGAGATGGAAGGTTTCTATGACCTCCCAGAACTGACCGAGACTCAAATCGCAGCTCTGAAGTACGCTGGATATGAGGTTGAGGTTCTTGATGAGAAGTGTTGGAAGGGATATGAGAAGAAGGGTATGAAGACCATGTTTGGTAAGAGATATCCAAACTGTGTCAAGAAAGAAGAGGTTGAGATTGAAGAATCGGCACCTAAGTATGATAAACAAGGTCTCGACAAATATGATCGATCTAAGCGTATGATTCGTCATATGCAAGATAAGTATGGTTCTGCTAAATCTGGTTTTGGTCCTGATTCCAAGTTCAGAACTGGAAAGGATCATAGTGTTGCGAATGAGAAAAAAGCAAAGATGAAGGAAGAAAGGGAAAGAGTCATTGAAAGACTGACAAATTCAACTCCAGTTGAAGAGGAGACTATTGATGAGGCAGTGAGAGTTAATGAGAACGGTAACGTCTATCTTGTTAGCTTCACCTGGAGAGCTAAGTTTATGATGATTAAACTGTTCTTCCCAGAAGTCAGAAAACCAACCAGACAGGAAGTCACAGCAGCTCTTGAGAAAGTCTATCCTGGATGTATGGTTCAGAGATTTGATCTGGCTCCAAGACAACCTGGAGAACCAATGTTGATGGCTGGTTATCAAGGTGGTGATGCAGCCAAACCTGGTCCCGACAAGAACTATGTCAAACCAATGGGTGAAGGTTATGACCCTGGTGATGTAGATGAGAAACTGGGAGCTGTCACGGCTATCCCTAAGAAAGATAGAGACGCAGCTAGAGACAGACTTCTCGCTAAGGCTAAGGCAAAACGTGAGAAGATGAAGAAAGAGGGTTTTGAAATTGAGGAGGGTGCAGCCTGGACAAAAAAGTCAGGTAAGAACCCTTCAGGTGGTCTGAATGAGAAGGGTCGTAAGTCTTATGAAAGAGAGAATCCAGGTTCTGACCTGAAGGCTCCTTCTAAGAAAGTTGGTAACAAGAGAAGAGCTTCATTCTGTGCAAGAATGAAAGGTATGAAGAAGAAACTGACTTCTGCCAAGACTGCTAACGATCCAGATAGCAGAATCAATAAGTCCCTTAGAGCTTGGAATTGCTGATATGAAAAGTTTTCAACAATTTATCCAAGAGAGTGTCAATGTTCAACATGTAGATACTCTTATCGTCAATGACTCCCAATCTCAAGAAAGGGTTGGAGAAGAGTTTTCCGCTGATATTGTTTATCAGGGAAGTATTCATAGACTGACTATCGTTACTGAAACTGGAATCCCAACAGAGACTGAGTTAGCTGAGTATCTTCAGGATGAGTATCCTGGTTCTATGGTACATCAGATATATACTCAAGAAGATAGAGATACTCCTATAAAAATTACTAACAGTAAGAGGTATCATCCAGCAAAATTAGATTGGATTTAAGTTATGGCTCAGTGGAATAAGACTACACAAGATTATCTAAATCAAGAGAGGACACTTCACGAAGTTTTTATGTGTGCCGATAGATACGGTAACATTGGAAACTGTGGTGTAGGTGGAACTGGAAATACCAGTGGTGATGCTTTTGGTAGAATGAGAATTTCTCAACCATTCACATTGTTTGATAGTTCTCACAGATACAAAGATAATAATCTTTGGGACAGTTTGATTGTTGGTACAGGTTCTACAGTTGGTTTCGTAACCACACAAGGTCTAATCAACATAGGTATTGGAACAACTGCTGGGTGTTCAGTAATTAGAGAAACTACAAAAGTATTTTCATATCAACCAGGAAAGTCACTACTGACTTTAAATACCTTTGTACCTAATTCACCGAAAGAAAATCTAAGACAGAGAATAGGTTATTTTGGTGCTGATAATGGATTATATTTTGAAGTTGATGGAACTACTGCATATTTTGTAGAGAGAAGTTTATCTACAGGAACTTCAACAAGAGTTGCACAATCTGATTGGAATGTTGATAAGTTAGATGGAACTGGACCTTCTGGAATTACTTTAGATAT
>BCSF01000558.1_pt1 | contig 14133 bp, 21 predicted proteins | sample 1016431 | NCBI WGS metagenome assembly BCSF01 (sample SAMD00045685;SAMD00045686;SAMD00045687;SAMD00045688;SAMD00045689;SAMD00045690;SAMD00045691;SAMD00045692;SAMD00045684;SAMD00045690;SAMD00045691;SAMD00045692;SAMD00045684;SAMD00045685;SAMD00045686;SAMD00045687;SAMD00045688;SAMD00045689, study...
CTGCACCCCGTTGGTCAAGCACCAACAGATTGGGGTCCCGGAAGGATGATACCTTACCGCCGAAAGGGAGACCTTGATTTTGCTCCAACTCCTCCATCACCAGTAGGTTCTATTGAAATAGAAAAGACAATGGAGGCACAAGCGGACAGACTTTGTGGATTGGATGAAACATCTCAGATCTCACAAGTTCGTAAACAATTCTTAGTGGATAAGTTCTTGCAGCACTCCGCAGAGGTTTTACAAATGTGTTATCGTTGTTTCCAGCGGTTTGGACCGGACTCAGTTTTCTTTAGAGTTACCGGATCGCCAGACCCCGTGGTTTTCAACAAGGGCAACCCAGATGAGAACTACGACATAATCATATCCTATGATGTCCTCAATTCGGATCCAGAAACTCAAGAAAAGAAACTTCAACAAATGGTTGCTCTCACGCAACTGGATCGCAGTGGTCGCATTAACATTGATAACTTACTCGATGCTGCTGCTAACAGTATTGATCCGGTACTCGCGGATCGCGTGCTACAACCTACAGAAGCAGCTCAAGAACAAGTTGTAAAACAAGTTACAGATGACCTTGCTAAAATCTTTGCTGGTATTGAAATGCCGGCACGTCCTAACGGTGCTCAAATTGCTCTTACTGTTATTCAGCAGTACGCTTCTCAGCCAGACGTTGCTGAAAGACTTCAATCAGATGAAGCCTTTGCTGCGAGACTTGAGAAGTACGCCGGACAGTATACCTTCCAAATGCAACAAGCACAGAACGCCCAAATCGGTAGAGTCGGTACAGAGCCAGCTCAGATGGGAGATATTAACACACAAGGAATGTAATATGGCTGACAACATAAATGGAGGAGCCCTAGCTCGTAGACGTGCACAAGCTGCACAACAAGCTATGGACTTATATAATGTAGTGTCCTTAAATGAAGGAAAAGAAGAATCCGTTTACAAAGATACTGAAGGTAATAATTCAATCGCAATCGGTTTTAATTTAGAAGAACCCAGCAATAGAGAGTACTTATTTAAAAAGCACGGATTGACTTACGATGATGTCGTAAATAAAGGTGTAAAACTTTCAGAGAATCAAATACGTGATTTATATAATTACAGTATGAGTAACGCATATCAAGATGCAAAGTTATTTGATCCCAAGTTAGACTCTAGACCGCACAATGTAAGAGTAGCTATTTTAGATTTAGCTTTTAACTTAGGTAGAAATAAACTAAATACTTTTAAGAAAATGCGAAAAGCATTAGAGGATGATGATTACAATACAGCAGCTGCCGAAATGAAGGATTCAAAGTGGTTTGACCAAGTAAAAACTAGAGGTCCTCGTATGGTAGGTATAATGCAGAATCAAAATAATTTAAGCACAGTACTACAACAAATAGCTAAAAAATGAGTTTAGAAACGGACTTACAAGCACTAAGTAATCACGAGCACTTTGCTCGATTCCTACAAGTAATCTCTGACCTCCGGGAGGAAACAATAGAAGAATTACATAACGCAAGTAACGAACAGATACAACAAATATCTGGGCGTATACTTACTTACGATCAGATATTACAGATGTGTGACTGGCGTAATCTCAAAACAAAATTTTCTGACAGAATTTAACTTGATGTATAAGTTATAATATAATCATCGCCATCGCTCGGCGTTAAGGAGTGCAAACATTATGTCAAACGAAATCACAGAGGGAGTCGCTGAACCCTCAACCGAAACAACAGCGTTACAGTCAAATATGTCAGCAGCGGATTTTGTAAACCGCCGCTTGGGGCAACTAAATGAGGCAACTCAAGAAGAAGCTCCACCAGTTGAAGCAACAGATGAAGTAACAGAAGAAACCGAGGTCGAGAGTCCAGAGGTAGAAGCAAGTGAAGAAATCGTTGCTGAACAAACTGAAGAAACCCAAGAAGTTCAAGAAACTTCAGAGGAATCAACAGATGTTCTTTCACAGTTAGATCTAGATGATATGTCCGAAGAAGATCTTCGCGAATTATCCGAAAAGCTAGGAAGTAGAGCAGTCGCTCGATTTGGGGAGCTAACAGCAAAGCGTAAAGCTGCTGAAGCTAAACTAAAAGAGATGGAGGCTTCACTGCAAAATAATAATCCATTAGAGACTCAAGAGGTAGCCGATAATCCATACGCATCAGTAGATACGTTACAAGGATTACAAGAGAAGGCGAAAGAAGTAAAAGAAGTTATAGAGTGGGCAGAGGAAACATTATTCAATGCAGACGGCTACGGACCCGAAGATGTTGTAACAGAAGTCGAAGGTAAAGAACTTACAAAAGCTGACGTGCGAAAAAGCCTATTGAATGCACGTAAAGCTCGTGATAAATATCTACCAGCTCAGTTACAAACAGTTCAAAGAGTACAGCAATCTCATCAGCTCAGAGAAGCTTTTGATGCACAAGCTGAACAAGAATTGAACTGGTTACAAGGAGAAGATAATGACGTACGCAAAAACTACGAAGCTATGATTGGAGATCCTAGATTCAATTCACTACGTGAAAAAGCAGATCCAGAAGTTGCAGCTCAACTTAACTATCTGATGGCTCACGCAGCGAACAGTATCTATGGACGTAAACCAGTCAAAGAAGCTCCAAAGTCAGCTACGTTGACACCTCCAAAGGCAGCAATTACCGCTGGGGCAACATCAGATAAAGGTGTGAATAAGTCAGTTAAGGCACTTAAAGACCTTAACCAACGGTTTAGACAATCTGGCAACAAGAGTGATTTCATTACTCTCAGAACACAACAACTTAAAAATCGTTAAATAACACACAACCCATAAAACACTATGGCATTCTCAAATACATATGACACAACAAATCCGGGAGCTGGTGTTTCTAACAGAGAAGACTTGACAGATGTCTTGACAATTCTTGCTCCAGAAGAAACTCCAATCCTTTCATCTGCTCAAAAGCAGAAAGCATCGGCTACATTCGTAGAGTGGACAGTAGACGCATTATCTACTCCATCAACATCTGGTATCCGTGAAGGTGCTGACGTAGGTACATTCACTGATCAGTTCGCTGGACGTGCACGTCTTGGTAACTACGTACAGAAGTTCCGACGCGATTACCAAGTATCTGACCTACAAGAAGCAGTTGATTCTGTAGGACCAGCTAAAATCGCTCAAGCAGAAGCTAAAGCAATTCGTGAGCTTAAACGCGACATCGAAGCAACTATTGCATCTGGTAATGATCGTGCTGCTGAAAACGGTACTGACACAGCTTACGCTCTTCGTGGTTTAGGTGAGTGGTTATCATCATCTGGACCATCTGATGTTCCAGCTGGTTTCCGTACTCCAGCTGACAGTGTTTACACAGTTGCTGAAGCTAACGCTACTGCATTCGGTGAAACTCAGTTCAATGACATCATCTCTTCTATCTTCAGCCAAACTGGTACAGTTAATGACCTTATGTTGGTTGCTGATACTAAATTACGTCGCGTAATCAGTGATTTCGCTCGCACAACTGCTTCAGCTACAGACAACGTACGTTCTGTAAACTACGACGGTGGAGCTGGTGAAATCAAACTTACCGTTGATTTATATCAGTCAGATCACGGTATCGTTTCTATCGTAAACGGTAACCCAGATTGTATGCCAAGCTTCGGACAAGCTGGCGAAGCTGGATACCTTGTAAACCCAGAATACTTCGGTATTCACGAGTTAATCCCAATGGGATCAACACGTCTACCTAACCAAGGTGGTGGTGAGCGTGGCTACGTGGATTGTGCTCTTACATTAGGAGTATATCACCCACAAGCACACGGCTTGATCAAGGCAACTACTTAATTGTTATATTCGGTACGGGGGCGATAACGCCCCCTACCTTTTCTTTTTAACTTAAAACTATTTATAACTATGGATATTATTACAGATTTACCAAAGAATTTTACAGATGATGAAATTGATGCAGCATTTATGCAAGAGATCAAAAATGGTTTTAAATTAGAAAGAGAAACAGAAAAAGAGAGAGTAGCAGCTGCCGCTAAACAAGCAGCACACCTAAGAGGCACAACACATCCAGTACTAGGAAAACCAGTAGCCACTATGCCAGCTCGTGAGTTCTTTAGACTTACAAATAAATACGGACACAAAGAGGTGCACTCCAAAGAATTTTTAAAGCACTACAATAAAACATTTGCTGAACTTTCACCAAATAAAATATAAATAACCTAACTTAATATGGCAACGTATCCAACAGAAACATACACAAATCTTAAAGAGAGATTTAAATCAATAGCGGGCTTGCAATCGTTGGAGACAACCGATGAAGCCTTTTTCAGACAAGCAATCAATAGACGATTCAGAACAGCATATCAGCGTTATCCTTGGTATGAGTTTACGATCGTAGGAGAGCAAGTCGCATTAGAGACAGCTGATGATAATCAAATCATTACTTACGGATCAAATAAAGATTTAGCAAACAATGCTGATACTATTTTCCGTGTGCACAAATCTAACCCAAGTGAAACTTTATATCCAGAAGAATATACTTTTATTAGTATGATTGCCGATAGTGGTAATCCGCACGCTGGTGATATTGCCATTAAAATATTGAGTCCAACTGTTCTTAACGGTGTAAATGCTTTTGTTACTTACCGTAAAGACGTAGAGGACGTAGTAAAAGATGGTTCCGGCACAACTGGATTATTCGGAGATGAGTCCGGAGATACATCAGCTATTCCGTTCCGATTCTTCGAATATATGGCATTCGGTGCTTACGCAGACATCTTACGTGGAGATGGTCAAACACAAAAAGCCCAAGTGGAAGACCAAAACGCTGAAATGATCTTACGTCAAGAAATTGATATTGTACGTAATCAAAGCCGTCAGTTCCGCCACGATGTTCTTCAGTACAGACCTCAAACACAGTTCCGCCGTCACAACTTACAAGCTGGTGGATCTCCATTGAATGCTACTGAGCAAATGCTTGATAACAACGTACAATAATAAAGTATGCCTTCACCTTCAGATGTTACATTTATAAACGTCCGTAAATCTTTCCAAGCCATCGCCGGCTTGGAGAGTATGACGGAAATGGATCATTTTTTCTTCGAGCAGTCCTTGAATAGGGCTGTTCGGAGAGCCTATGATTCTTCTCCAGTTTGGTCTAGATACCTAGTATCCTCTGAAGAACGAAGTGTTTACTCCTTGAATGTATCTGGCGGAGGAGTTAGTACAGTAAATGGAAACTATCAAATCCTAGGTCAAGATACAAGTGGATTTAATGTATATCAGTTAGTTGATAGTACATCAGTTCACGTATTTAGAGACGGCACAACTTGGAAAATAACAACTGCTTCAACTGCTACATTGGCAGCGGATGGAACATATAGTGTAAGTGGAGGAGCAACTAGACACGAAGAACAAGACACAGAAAAGAAAGATAATCCTTATGATGTTCTTGTTTGGAGTAACAATAGTTCCGGAACTCTTGTTGTAAGCGAAAGAAGTTTGGTTCCATTTACTCAAACTGGTAAAAGTGCTATAGGTCAATTTATTAGGATTCATAGAACTAAAGCTTTCCTAGAAAACTCAGCACTTGAGTTCGATTACTATGTTGATTCAGAAGGAGCTAATATATTAAATATATCTAGCAATTCTCAAGAAACATTATTTGTAACGTATAAAAAAGCTTACTCAGACACTTATACTGAAACAAGTACAGACGTACCGTCTGAGTTTTTTGACTACATAATTTACACAGTACTATCTGATTTTTACACTGGAGATGGTCAAACTGAAAAGGCACTTATAGCAGAACAAACCGCAACAAAGATGCTAGATAGAGAACTTATGAAACTAGATATGTTCTCCAATAGAAATGTAATTACACAAAAATTTTCAACTTACGTCAACCGTCAATCGCGATGATTACGTTGACACTTAATGTAAAATACTCATATGGCAAATTCATTCGTAACTAACCTTTATCCTATACCAAGTGGAACAGCTAATGACCACAGACTGACAGTTGATGCTACCGCTGGTGGCGTTCAGTTCTCTCAGAGCTCAAAAGATGATAACACGGATGCCTTTGATAGCTTAACTAAATACATTGCTTTTGATGTTCAAGACGCAGATGTATTTATGACATTCGATGGTAGTGCACCTACAACATCAAACGGTCACAAGTTATTCGCTGGTAGAAGTTATACCTTCAGTAAAGAGGCAGCTGTCAAAGCTAAGTTCATTCGCTCCGGTAGTACTTCCGCAAAGATTCACGCATCTCAGTTTACTAACTAATGTCTTCCGAACAACTAGCTGACGGAGTCAACCCTTTGGATGCTGAGTTGGCGGCAACTTGGGATATACTTAAAGGATACTCTGGTAGAGATACCGATCTAGGAATAGCTCGTAGGTTCGGTGATGCCGCAGCGGCGTACTCATTGCGTGACATTGGTGCAATGAATGGAAGAGTTGTCAGAGTTCGTAGAGATACTGGAGGAGGTGCCGGAGATGATGATGAAGAAGATTTTTCAGCTAACCAAATAGCAAGTGGAGCACTTGAAGATTTTGTCGGTGCTGGTAATGATGGTTTTGTTTCTATTTGGTACGACCAAACTGGTAACGGAAATGATGCTACTCAATCTGACGATACTAAGGAACCTAAGATTGTTTCAAGCGGAACAATTATTAAAAATGTAAAAGGTTTTCCAGCATTGGAGTTTGCTTTTACACCAAGAACTGATTTGTCTATTGGTTTATTAATTGGCAACCTTAATTCAGTAAGTGCATATGTAGTAACTCAAAAAGATGATGGCGATACAAATGTTATGGCTGGATTTACTCAAGGGGTATCTGGCGATAACTCTAGGTTTTATTTACCTTTCTATACTGGAGGAACTACTCCAAACCTTGGATACAATGATAGTGCATCAAAAATAAGTTTTGGGACTACATTAACTGGAACTTGCAATTTATATTCAGCATTCTCTGGAGACACAAACATAGAGGCATTTAAGAATGGTTCTAGTGTAGGCACAACCGCTTTAGTAGACCAAGCAGTAACTGCTACAGACAGTAAAATAGCTCAATTGTCTAATTCATTTTATTTGGATGGAAAGATTTCTGAAATATTTATAACAACCAAAAAATTACAAAATGATGCAGCTGTAATAAATAATGATGTTATCAACTATTATAATTTATAATTATGAGCAATTATTTGATATATACAAATTTAGAAGATGCTTTAGCAAGAGCAGAGACTGAGGGTTCAAGGAGAAATTATTCTTATTATAAAGTAGGTAGAGGCACTAGATATAAGACTTCACCCAAAGAAACCGCTGATGGTAATTACGCTCTTGATGTAACAGAATACGAATTAACAGAAGATGAAGAGTCAGCTATTACAAATAGCGTCACATTCCCAGCACCGGAGGCACCTTAATATGGAAGATATAATTCAAAGACTGTCAGCGTCAATGTTTGGCACTTGGGCTAGTTTTAGCTTACAAAATATCGATTCACTCGCATCTATAATGTGTTCACTTCTAGTTAGTGTTTTAACTGTAATTTCTATATACAAAATCCTTAAATCTAAATAAAAATGTTTGGGCTCGTAACAATGCTACTCAGTACCTTGGGAGCAACTGGAATGGGCTCTATGCTCAAGATAGTTGGGGGAATAGTACAAAGCATAAATGACGCAAAAGAGGCAAAGGCAAAGAGAGAACTCATTAGGGATATGTCTATGTCTAATGCAAATGTTGAGTTCCAAAAAGCAGTATTTGGAGAAGTTGATAAAGATACCTCTATATTTGCTCGTGCTACTCGTAGGCTCATTGCTCTTATCGGGATGCTTAACTTCGCAGCGATCTCCATCTGGTGCACGTTGTACCCCAACATTGAACTCATCACCTTCACTCCCCCAGAAAACAAAGAAAACTGGGACATCTTATGGGGACTCATATCATTTCCATCTGGAAGCGATCTCACCACATCGATTAGTACTGGACACATCGCTCTAGTAGCTATTACTACATTAGGTGCTATTATCGGATTTTACTTCACCCCCGGAGGTAAAAGATAATGGACAAAGAAAAAGCAAAAGAGATTCTTGTAGAGCACACAAAAGCTCTCAATGTGCTTCTTCATAACGAAGGAGTCAAAGATACTTCTGTAAATATAAATGCAGATGAAACACTTGGATCTATAGAAGACAGAGAGGAAAAGTTGTCTTGGATACAACAAGCTTTTAGGAAAGTACAAAAGATACCGGCTGTAGAAACTGTTTCTAATTTAGGGGTTGCTGGTACAGTTGCTGTATCTTCTGCGGTAGTAACTCAAACGGAAATAGCTAAGGATACTACAGAAACATTTATAGCAGAAGTCGCTCAAGATATTGTAGAAGAACGTATAGAGGTACCTATATTTATTGATAACTTTGTAGACTTCGAGGAAGTATACCTAGATTGGGGACAACAAGTTATTGCTCAGAAATATGTTGAGGCTCAGTCCTATGCTGAGAATGTTTCTTCTGAGATTCAGAGCAAGGTTGCGAGTGGCGAGATAGAGGTTTCCGAACCACAACAGACTTCTCAACCAACTGGTGAGACTTCGGACACCACACAAGGAACCTCTGCTTCTTCCAATAGTTCTTTCTCCGAAAAGTCCTCTCAAACTGGTCAACCCGCACAAACTGAACAATCGTCAGAATCAGAACAAAAAGGGCAAGAATCAAAAGAAGATAGTTCATCAGAAGAAAATAAGGAATCTAAAAATAGCGTTCAAGAACAAGATAAGTCATCCTCTGAGCCTACCACACAATCACAAGAAGTCAAGGCAGAATCTTCACCTCAAGCAGAATCTACTCCAGAAATACCTATGGTAGAAACACCGATTGATTTTGGTAGTAGTTTAAAACAAGTATCACCAACAAATTAACTATGGAATTTTTTAAATATATATTTTCAAATTACGGAACTGATGTACTCAAGATGACCCTTGCTTACGTTGGTATAATATCAATAGTACTAATGTTCTTTCCTTTCAAGAAGATTATAGCATTTGTCAAAAGTATAATAACAATAATAACCTCAGTATTCAAAAGATGAGCCACGAAGCCACAACACGTCCCCTACCTATAGTGGAACCCAATTATAATTTAGATGACACAATATCAATTACTTACAGCGGTAGTTACCTAAATGTACCATCTATTCCAGAGTGGGCATACAGTGAGTTTGATGGACTCTATTACGAAGGAGTAGAGTACAGTTGGGAAGAAGTAGATTACAGACTTTCTGTTGATTATAACAGCATCCCAGAGCCATCTGATGTAGGTGCATTTATGGGTTTGGTTTTCGCTGGTTTTGTTATTTATAAAATTTTAGAGGGCAAAGGTATCAATGTTAAAGATACTGTATGCGGAGCAATCAAAAAAATATATAACAAAATAACCAAATAATATTATGCCATACGGAAAAGGAACATATGGAAGTAAAGTCGGTCGACCATCAAAAGCGGCAAAAGCTAAAGGTCGAGCAATGATGAAGAAAAAGAAAAAGTAATGCACGGTAGAATGATGTCAGTTGTAGTCTTCGGTAAGAAAGACAAAAAGGGTAAATGTTGCCCAGCTTGTGCTGCCGAGATGGAAGCCGAGCAAAGTAGACGTAAGCTACCCAATTATAACAGAAGGAAAGTATAATGCCATTCAGTAAATACAGTGCAAAGCAAAAGAAACTAGCTAGATTAGCAATACCTAGAGATAAGATAACAGCAGCAGATTTGGAGGTACTACGTGGCGACAAAAAGAAAAGGAAATAAAATCTGCCCAGCTGGTATAGCTTGGGCTCGTAGAACTTTTGATAAGTATCCTAGTGCTTATGCCAATATGGCGGCTAGTAAGTATTGTAAGGATCCTAACTACGCAAAGAAATCTAAGAAGAAGAAATAATGGGTGAGCTTAAAAAATGGAGAGAACAAAACTGGGTACGAATCGGAATTGACGGTTCAATCAAAGGACCTTGTGGAACCTCAAAAGATAAGAAGCGACCAGACCGTTGTCTTCCAATGGCTAAAGCTAAGAGTCTCACTAAGTCTGAAAGAGCGGCTACAGCTCGCAAGAAAAAAGCTGGCGGAGCAAAAGGAAAACAATTTGTAGCAAACACCCCAAAAGCAAAAGTAAGAACTAAAAAATAATGGTAGGAGATATACTAAATTTCGTAGAACAAATAGGGATACCAATTACATCTGCATTAGCAGTCGGTTGGTTTCTTTTTATTATTCTAAAATTTATACTCAAGCAAGTATCCGATAGAATCAGTGGATTGTCTGGAGCATTGATTTCTCTAGAGAACAAGATAGACAATATGAACAACGATATAATAAAAATAGATGCACACTTCTCTTGTGCATTTAACTGCGAGCCGAACCTAGATAGAATCGCGGCAAGCGAAGGCAAAGAGGATTGCCGAGATGACTAATGAGCGGATACGAGTTTGAACACTGGGCTGACCTTATAGCCAAATTTGGATTTTCACTTATTGCTTTAATAGGACTAGGGTTCTTTGTTTGGCACATATGGAAGTGGGTAACTAATACAGTAAACCCAGCTCTAGATGATTGCGGAAGTTCTCTAGGTAAATTAAAGAAACAAGTACAAGCATTAGATAACGATATGATACGATTGAATATGAAACTCAAGATACTTATTCAAGAGCGTCATATTATTGATAAACATAAGGACGAAGATTAATGGCTATAGACAAGAAAAAGATGAAGTGCAACGTACCTCGCCGAGATGTTCAAGGTGGCAAGAAGTTCGTAGTAAAAGCTTGTGAAGGTGGTAAAGAAAAGATTATTCGTTTTGGAGATGCGAATATGAAAATCAAAAAGAATATACCAGCTCGTAAGAAAAGCTATTGTGCTCGTAGTGCTGGCATCAAAGGTAAAGGAAAGATGTCCGCTAACTATTGGTCAAGAAAGGCTTGGGACTGCTAGATGACTCGGTATAGTACATATGGTGCACTAGATGATAGAATTGGTGAAGAGCTTGAACGCGGTTTCATTGGATTCAATAATCGTCTACGCCCAGATCAATTGACCTCTGGTATTTTATTTGATAGCCAAAATGGTAGAATGGCTCAAAACGGCGAGTGGCAAACTCGTAAAGGTATTGATAATATTAAGGCACCTCTATCTGTAGGTGGATCAGCTTTGACTTTACCTTTTGATTTAGATGATGGTGGAACGGAACCACAATTAAATGATGATGCAGTCAATGAAGTATATGGTTCTTGTATTTTCTCTGACCCTAATGATGAGTCCGAAAGCTATATTATATTAGCTACTAATGCAAAAGCTGTAGCAATTAAAGTATCAGACCCTACTACTACGTATGATTTAGCATATCCCGGAGGTGAGACTATTTCATCTGCGGTAGAAATGATTCAAGCTTTCAATAAGTTGATTATATTCCGCAAAGGAGACACACCCTTTGAAAAAGATTTATCCGCTACAAATATTAATACAGAGCCTACTTTAGACAAGGTAACAAGTGGAGAGTATAGTCAGCCCACTCAGATTGTTTGTGCCGCTGGTGAGTTCGCTTTGATTGAAAACCGAGGAATTGTACACCAAACAGATGGAGTATCTCAAGGAGATATTATTTCAGTAGTAGGAGACAAAACACTTTCCGGGGATCAAACATCTGGACTTATTATAGGAGAAAGATTAACAATAGCTAAAGTATTTGCTGCTGGTTCTACAACAAGTATAACAGCTGCTACTGCTTCGCTTGTAAGTGGAGGTGAGTTCGATGGCTTATATAAAGTTACAGCTACTGCATCTGGTCACGGCAAAAATGTTGGAGACCCTATCACAATAGCTGGTTTTGGTGACACAAAGATTGATGGAAAAAGATTTGTTGCAGAGATAGATGGAAATGATGTAATATTTTATGTTCCACAAAATCCTTCTACTACAATTAGTGGAGATGAAACTTTAGCTTTAGCCGCTGGATTTGAATTTTATTTGGACTCATCTAAGACTAGTACTCACGTAACAGATGGACAAAGCCTAACAAGTACACCAGTATTTGCTCGTAAGGTTTCCGAAGGATTAGGATTCTCTCATATGCCAGCACCAGAGTACGGTGTATATCACCAACGCAGACTCGCGGTTCCTTATCGTTATAGCGTAAGTGACGCAGCTGATACATATGCGGATCGTAAAATATTTGACGAGATTCTTATATCGGATATTCTAGATACAGATACATACGACCAAGTATACGGACAGTTTAGATTCAATGCCGGTAAGTCCGACTTCAATGTAGGTATGTTATCATTCTCTGATGATAAGTTAGTTGTATTCAACAGAAATAGTATTCACATCGTAGTAGGAAACGGAGACTTGAGTGGATTCCAATCTCAGTTACTTACTGATGAAGTTGGATTAACTGCTAGGAACTCAGTGATTCAAGTCGGCAATCAGATTTTATTTTTATCAGACAACGGTGTTTACGGACTTAGCTTCGTGGACTTATATAACCTTCGCGGAAATGAAGTACCACTATCTGAAAGTATTCAGAAGACAATAGATACAATAAACAAAGCACACGTAGATAAAGCTAGTGCTGTATACTTCGATAACAAATATTACTTAGCTGTTCCTACTGGAACTTCTGAGGTGAATAATACTTTGTTGATTTATAACTTCTTAAATAAAAGTTGGGAATCCGTAGATACTGTAAATAATGTAGACACAGATGGTAACGCTTTTTCCTCTTTTGAGTTCACTAAATTATTGGTAGCTGGTAAAGGTTTAAAAAGAGGGGTGTACGTAACAAATACAGACGGTGGTATTCATAAACTAGAAGTATTCGATGATGGTATTGATAGGGTAATCACAGATATTGGTAGCACTACAGAAAAAGAAACTAGAGTTCAAGGTTCAGCCACTACTAGGATGTTCACATTGGGATCTATTGATAGAAAGAAATTTAAAGATTTTGAAATACATTTCGAATCCAGTGCAGATAATTCATCGGATTTATCAATAACGGCTACAACTGAAAATGTGGATTCAGAATTGAATTTAACACCAGACGGAACAGTTGGTACAACATATGGACCATTTAAGAACTCCGATGGTTTTAACCAATCTAGTATACCAGCGGGAGAAGATGTATCTGTAAGAGGGCGAATAGGTAATAAAAGATCTTACGGATTACAAATGACTTTAACTAGTACCTTAGGCAGACCTAGGTTTAGGTCACTAAGGATTTCTGCTTCGGAAGCATTCCGCTCGACAAGTAGTGTACAATAGTAATAAATAATTTCATAAAGATATGTCTATTTTAGTAAAAGGAACCGACTTTGGTCCAACAGAACAAGTAACATCAACGAAGCTAGATAATCTAGTAGATGCAGCTTCATTTACAAATACTTCAGAGACTGCTGTTTCTTACACTGGTAGCACTGGTACTTGCTTACAAGGCGGCGGACTAGAGGTTACATCAGCTGGTCAATTACAAGTAAAAGACGGCGAAATCACTACAGCTAAACTAAATAATAATGCCGTTACTACAGCTAAGATTACTGACTTAAGTGTAACTACCGCAAAGATTGATGCTGACGCTATCACTTCAGCAAAAATAGCTAATGATGTTTTTTTAGGAGGAGCTCCTACCACTAACACACAAGCAGCTGGAAATAACAGTACTAGAATAGCTACTACTGCTTATGTTGATTCTGCTATTGCTGTTGGATTAAGTTACTCGCAACTTACTTTATCTAGTTTTGCAACTACTACAAATAGCACTAATTTTTATGACACCATAACTGGTTTCACAATTAACAACCAAGGTGTAACACTAAGTGAAAGTAGTGGAGCTATTTCTGTTCCCGCTGGAACTTATGTGGTATTTTTCAGTGTAAAAGACTTTACGAATCCAGACCCCGCCGGAGGCTCTGCTGTTCAGAATCAAATGAAAGTTATTAGAGATGGAACTACAAAAATGAGTTCAAGATTTGATGGTGGAGAAGGATCAACTTTTCCGGGGGAATCTATGTGTAATTTATTTACCGGTGGAGTTGATTTTAAATTTGAAGTAGGACAACGAAATACATCTAATGCTGGTAGAGGCACTACTGCTATAGATACTACAG
>BCSF01000559.1_pt1 | contig 14131 bp, 18 predicted proteins | sample 1016431 | NCBI WGS metagenome assembly BCSF01 (sample SAMD00045685;SAMD00045686;SAMD00045687;SAMD00045688;SAMD00045689;SAMD00045690;SAMD00045691;SAMD00045692;SAMD00045684;SAMD00045690;SAMD00045691;SAMD00045692;SAMD00045684;SAMD00045685;SAMD00045686;SAMD00045687;SAMD00045688;SAMD00045689, study...
AACATCCAAAACCTGTTAGAGGTAATGTAAGAAAAATTAGTATGTCACTCTTCCTCAATGACGACTACGAAGGAGGGGAGTTTGATTTGGAACTATATAGTCCAGCAGAAGAAAAAAGGTACAGAACATTCAAGTTACCTGCTGGGTCTGCTATTTTCTTTCAGTCTGACCAATGGCATCGGGTTCGCCCTGTCTCATCAGGAGTAAGGAAATCACTTGTTGCATGGTTCTATGGTCCCCCATATGTCTGATTTGATTATCCGTAAAAAGAATGAAGTTTATCTAAAGGTAGAGGCAGAACCTCACATCAATTACGAACTCGCAGACTTCTTTTGTTTTGAAGTTGAGTCTGCGAAGTATATGCAGAAACAGCGTCGGTGGAAAGGTTGGGATGGAAAAATCCGCCTTTATTCCCCAGCGACGGGAGAGATTTATTGCGGTCTCTTAGACTATCTCATGGAATGGGTGGAAGAAAAAGGATACACCTATGAAATGCAGAACTGCAAGTTCTTTGGTCATCCACTAGATGCTAACGATTTTATCACTCCTGAGTCTGTGGTAGGTTTCGTAAAGTCTCTAGGGTTGCCTTCCACCCTGAAAGTTCGTGATTATCAATATAAGGCGATATACGAAGCACTGAAATATAACCGCAGACTATTACTATCGCCCACAGCATCAGGGAAGTCTTTAATGATCTATGCATTGGTTAGATTCCATGCGAACATTGATAGAAATATTTTAATCGTTGTTCCTACTACTTCTTTGGTGGAGCAAATGTACAAGGACTTTACAGAATATGGATGGATGTGTGCCGATAATTGCCACAAGATATACGGTGGGCAAGAAAAATACACGGACCATCAGGTAGTAATTACCACTTGGCAATCTGTTTATAAAGAACCTCGTAAGTGGTTTGATAGATTTGATGTCGTAATCGGTGACGAGGCGCACCTTTTCAAGGCTAAATCTCTTACTTCTTTGATGGGTAAGTTGCATGAATGTAAGTATCGTATCGGATTTACAGGAACACTTGATGGTGCCAATGTCAACCAGCTAGTTCTGGAAGGTGTATTTGGTAGATGCTCTCAGGTAACAAGAACTAATCAATTGATGGCAGCAGGTCATGTTGCCAAACTCAAAGTGAAGATTGTGCTCATGAAGCACGAAGAGAAACTGTTTGAAGGTTATCAAGACGAGATTGGATATCTCGTAGAGCATGAAGGTAGAAACAAATTTATCCGTAATCTTGCATGTGACCTAGAAGGAAACACGCTAGTTCTCTTCAACTATGTAGAGCGTCATGGGGTGCCTCTTTACGAAATGATAAATAGTCACACAGACAGACCCGTGCATTTTGTGCATGGTGGTATAGATGTAGATGACCGTGAGGACATCAGGTTGTTAACAGAGCAATCTGATAATGCCATCATTGTTGCCTCTTATGGCACTTTCTCAACAGGCATCAACATTAAAAGATTACATAACGTTATTTTCGCTAGTCCTTCTAAGTCCAGAGTGAGGAACCTTCAATCTATAGGTCGTGTTCTAAGGAAAGGTGAAAATAAATCACAAGCAACATTGTATGATATTGCAGATGACATCTCTACTGATAAGGGAAACAATTATACCCTCAATCATTTGATGGAGAGAGTCAGAGTATATAACGAAGAAAAATTTAATTATGAAATCATAGATGTTAAAGTAAAAACTTATGATTAATTACGCAAAACACGACGAAGAATTCTACGGTATTTTCAAACTTCTTAATGGTGAAGAGATTCTTGGTAAAGCAGTTCTTACAGAGGACAATGGTGAATCTCTTGTCTTTGTTCAGGATCCTGTATGTCTTCAAACAATTACTAAGGAACTTGATGAAGGTAAAGTAATCAAAGGAATTGGATTTTCAAAATGGATGACGCTCTCTGATGAAGAGTTCTTTATCCTTAGAGAAAAAGATATTGTCACCGTTGCGTCAATGAACAAAGAAACTATCTTCATGTATGAAGCATATATTCTTGGCGAAGATGGCATAGAGGAACAAAAAAAGACCAACAAAGTTGGTCCTGAAAAAACTCTAGGGTATCTAGGAAAAATTGATGAAGCAAGAAAACTCTTTGAAAGAATCTATAAAAGCTAAAGGTATCTCTGAACCCTTACATGGTTATTATACAGAGATTTGCAAACCTTGTCAAGTGTGTTATAATGTACACAAAGAATAACAGCATATGAAAGCGACACCCAGAAAACAAAAACAGCATTATGTTGATAACCAAGAATTTCTTGCTGCTATTATTGAGTACAAGAAGAAAGTTCGTGATGCCCTAGAAAAGGAAGTCCCAGGTCTTTCTGAAATGGAACCTGATAAGCAATTTGAAATCTTAAAGAATTGGAAAAGTCCCAATAAACCTAGAGTAGGAAACTACATAGGAGGATGTTTTTTGAAGATTGCGACACATCTATCGTATCGCCCAAACTTCATTAATTACATGTATAAAGATGATATGGTTTGTGATGGTATTGAAAATTGTATTCAGTATATTGATAGGTTTGATCCAGAAAAGTCAAGAAATCCCTTTGCATATTTTACACAGATTGTATACTATGCTTTTCTCAGGCGTATCGCCAAGGAAAAGAGACAGATGGATATCAAAGATAAAATCCTTGAGAAGTCTGGATACGACCATGTATTCTCTGTTGACGGAGACGGACATTCCGATTATAATCAAATCAAATCTCGTGTTGAACTGAACACTAAACGATGAAGATTCTTCTGATAACTGACCAGCACTTTGGTGTTCGTAATGATAATCAACATTTTATTAGTCACTATAAAAAGTTTTACAACGAAATAGTTGTACCTTTCATCAGGCAATCTAAAATTTCAACGGTGATTGCCTTGGGTGATACCTTTGATAAAAGAAGGTCCATCAACTTTATGTCTCTAAATGAGGCAAAAGAAATGTGGTTTAATCCTCTTGAGGAAATGGGTGTGCGTATGCACATGTTGACGGGTAATCATGATATTTACTACAAGAATACCCTGAGAGTCAATGCCCCTAGAGAACTACTGGGAGAGTACGGCAACATCACAGTTCACGATAGTCCCACTACTGTTGACTTTGACGGTTGTAATATACTTCTTCTTCCTTGGATTTGTGATGGAAACCGAGATGAATCCTTACGAGAAATCCAGACTAGTACTGCTGATGTCTGCATGGGTCATCTTGAGCTTAACGGTTTTGAGGCTCATCCTGGGCATGTAATGGAAAACGGAATGGATAAGTCCATCTTTAGTAAGTTTAAAAAAGTCTTCAGTGGGCATTATCACATGAAGTCTTCTAAGGGAAATGTTAATTACTTGGGTAATCCTTATCAGTTGTATTGGAATGACTATGGATGTAAGAGAGGATTCCATGTGTTCGATACGGACACTCTTAAAACAACTTTCTATCGGAATCCCTTTGACACTTTTCATAAGCTCTATTATAATGGTGGAGTTACTCTACCAGATGAGAACGAACTCCGAGGAGCATTCGTCAAACTCATTGTAGAAGATAAAGGTGACTATGCAAAGTTTGACTATACAGTTCAACAATTGCAGAACATGTCTCTTGGAGACCTCAAAATCATTGAAGATTTGGGTGTAGAACTTGAAGGATCCAACTCAGTGTTGGAAACCGAAGATACCATGACCCTTCTTGATAACTACATAGATGAAATAGACCTCAAGGTTAATAAGTCTAATATCAAAAATGTGATGAGATCGCTCTACATGGAGGCATCAGAAATCTAATGTTTATCTTAACCGATTCAAAGACTGGTGGTGTATATGCTGTTCGTACTACTACGAACAATAAAATTATTCATGTTTTTGAAGAAGAAGATGATGCAATTAGATATAAAGAACAATTGAGTGCAAATGATTACACTGATGAATTCGATGTAATGGAAGTAGAACCTGAAATTATTGCTATGAACTGCAATAGTTACGGGTATCAATATTCAATAGTTTCTAAAGACGACCTAGTTATTCCTCCCCCATAATGATTACATTTGAGACTATCCGCTGGAAGAACTTTCTTTCGACAGGTGACCAGTGGACTGAGATTGATTTTTGTGAGTCTCCATCAACTCTTATTGTAGGTTCTAACGGCGCAGGGAAGTCCACTATGCTGGACGCCCTGTGTTTTGCTTTGTTTGGAAAGGCATTCCGTAAGATTAACAAACCTCAGTTGGTGAACTCTATCAACGAAAAAGGAACTAAAGTAGAAGTAACGTTTTCTATTGGTAAGGATGACTATCGGGTATTCCGAGGTATCAAACCCAATGTCTTTGAACTTTATAAGAACAACAAACTAGTAGACCAGGATGCAGCAACTAAAGACACCCAGAAGTATCTTGAGCAATCCGTCCTCAAACTCAATTTCAAATCTTTTACACAGGTCGTTATCCTGGGAAGTTCAACATTTGTACCGTTCATGCAACTCCCAGCGGCTCATCGACGGGAAGTAATTGAAGACCTGCTGGATATCAATATTTTCTCTAACATGAATTCTTTGCTGAAAGATAGAATTCGTTCGGCACAAAATAGGAGTACTGATTGTGGTCACATGCTTCGACTTAGTAAAGAGAAAGTTGATAGTCAACAAAAGTTAATTGCCTCATTAAAAGAGGTAAACCAAAACCGCCAGGAAGAAAAGCAAGAAAAATACAATAAGAATATTGAGCGTATCAAAGAACTTCAAGAACAACACAAACTAAAGAAAGAAGAAACTCTTTGTTTAGAAGAGCAGATGGGAGATATCGAACCTCAGAAAAAATTTGTTCGTAAACTACGTCAAAGTCAAGCAGATAAAAAGTCTGAACTGAAACTGATTGCAAAAGATTTGAAGTTCTTCAAAGAGCATGATACCTGTCCTACTTGTAGTCAAGACATTGGCGGATTGTTCAAGCAAGAAAAGGTCAGCACAATGTCTAAAGCAGGCAAACTTCTTGCCACTGAGATTGAAGGATTCACTAAAGATATTTCCGAGGCAGTAGAAGTTGTCGCAAAGATGGAAGAAACTTCTGCAAAACTGTATGAGGTTCGTAGCGATACAACTGCATTTGAACGGGAGATTGTTCGCGTTGAAATGGAGAACCTGCAGATTGTAAAGGAGATTACTGAACTGCAACAGAGCACTCCTAACATTGACCAAGAGAAAGAAATTTTGCAGGGATTTCAATCAGAATTCAATGCTACTGAAAAAGATTGCTCCGCTGTTAGTCAGCAACTAGATGAGTTCCAAGTAGTATCTTCTCTCTTAAAGGACTCTGGTATTAAGAGTCAGATTATTAAAAAGTATGTCCCCATCTTCAATCAACTGATTAACAAGTATTTGCAGTCGATGGACTTTTTTGTTAACTTCACTCTGGACGAAGAGTTCAACGAAGTTATCAAGAGTCGTTTTCGTGACGAGTTCTCTTATGCATCCTTCTCGGAAGGTGAGAAGCAAAAGATTGACCTGGCACTTCTATTCACTTGGCGTGAAGTTGCACGAATGAAGAATAGTGTTTCTACAAACCTTTTGATTCTTGATGAAGTCTTTGATAGTTCTCTTGATTCTTCTGCAACTGGGGAACTACTTGCAATCCTTCGCAGTCTTGGAATGGGAACAAACGTGTTTGTAATTTCTCATAAAGGTGATATACTGGTGGATAAGTTCCTCAGAACTTTAAAGTTTGAGAAAGTAAATGATTTCTCGAAGATGTCTGATGAGTCCTAAATAATTTCACTCTCCACTTTCATCATGTATAAACCATACTCACTAGAATGGCACAGGTATAGATACCTCAAGGAAGCCATTGACAAATACTTGGATGACTACGTTGAGAACGATGTAATCATGAATGACATCTTAAGTATTGTTTGTGATCGGCAAGACCGAGCACATGCTGAGTATCACAAGTTAGAGGACTTAGAACTAAAACTGCGGGACTAGTATGCTATCAACTCAATACAGACTCCGACTGGAGTTCATCTGTAAGAAGATCGCTAACAACGAAGAAGTTAAATTGGAAGATATGATTTGGGCAGAAAAAATTGCCAAGTCATACACAACTGCTAGAGACTGGTTAAACAAAGCACGTCGTCAGTCCAATGGGATTGAGGAGGGCAGTATGGATGATTTTATGAATAGGATGGGATTAGGTGACCCCGACCCATCCAATCACAGAACGGGGTTCTCTGGAGCTGATGAAATTGTAGATTGGTTTCAACGTGACAAACCTGATGATTGGAGGCAACGTGACTGAATTTGACAAAATCACTCCAGAGACATACGAAAAAATGAATAAAGAGTTTGAAGAGGAAGGACTTGCTTTCTCTATCATAGTCCCCACCCAAGAACAAATCGATGACTGGAAAAATGCAAGCAGTAATTTACAGTAACGGCAATCAAGAATGTGAGCGAGCTAAAATCCTTCTAGAAAAACTCGATTTTGATATTCAAGTATACAAACTAAATCAGCACTTTTCGCAGAAAGGGTTTGATAAAGAGTTTGGTCCTGAAGCAGAATATCCTCAAGTTAATGTTGGATTTAAGCACATTGGCGGTTTGAAAGATGCCTTACGTTATTGTAAGGAGCATGGATTGGTGTGAGCAAGAAACAGACTGCATGGAGAATATGGGCAAAAGCATTAGGAGAGAAAAGTGGAAAAGATGATAGAGAGGCAGATACTGTTGCTCGCATACGCACCCTTATTTTTGTTAGTTACTTGGTCACTAATGTTGCCATCGTTGCTAACGCTGTACGGCACTGGGACGATGTGAAAACTGTCCCACCTGTTGCCGAATGTCCCAAGACCCTGCTATAATATGCAGGTAACCAACGGAGAAGGATGAACACTCAAGAGGTCAAAGGCACTCTCGCTAAACTGCTCGCTACCGAGAATCTGACGGTTGAGCATCGCAAGGTGAGCACTGCTGCATTCGATGTTGAGAAGCGTCTGTTGATTCTTCCTATCTGGAAGACCGCTTCTAACACCGTCTACGACCTCCTGGTTGGGCACGAAGTCGGTCACGCTCTCTATACACCTAATGAGGACTATGAGGGTGCTTCCAAGGCATTTATGAACGTCCTAGAGGATGCTCGCATTGAGCGTATGATGAAGGTGACCTATCCTGGTCTTCGTAAGTCCTTCTTTGATGGTTACCGCGAACTGTGGGAGCAAGATTTCTTCGGGGTGAAGAATGATGACCTTGCTTCTCTTTCGTTGATTGACCGTATCAATCTTTACTTCAAGGGTAATCCTGATATTCCATTTGCCGACGAGGAGATGGTATGGGTCAATCGTGCATCTAAAACTAAGACGTTCGCTGATGTCGTTGCACTCGCCAAAGAACTTTGGGAGTATGCTAATCAGAAGCAAGAAGAAAAAGAGGCAATGGCAATGCCACCCTCTGATGACGGTCAGCAGCAAGCAGACCGTGAAGAAGAAGTAACTCCCACTAATAGTGAGGGTGAAAATGAAAGCAGCGGTGACGGAGAATCTGAGCAGCAAGAGTCTAACTCTGACTCTGATTCTGCTCAACTGGATGTTCCTTCCTATCAAGGTGGTGGTGATGTTGACGAAACTGAGTCTGTAACTGACGAAGCACTTGCTCAGGCACTTGAGACTCTGGTTGACGACAATGCAAAGGAATGGGTGTATCTGACCACACCTGATATTAATGTTGATGAATACATTGTTCCTTTCAATGTCGTTCAAGAGAAACTGAACTTCCACTTCTATGGTCGTGCATTCCCATCACAAGATGACCAAGAGTATTACTTTAACAATCTTCAGTATGCCGTAAATCATTACAATACTTTTAAAAAAGATACTCAGAAGACTGTTAACTACCTGTGCAAACAGTTTGAAATGAAGAAGTCTGCTGACGAATACAAGCGAGCAGCAACCTCTAAGACAGGTGTTCTTGACACTAACAAACTGTTCAAGTACAAACTGACGGAAGACATCTTTAAGAAAGTTACTGTCATTCCTGAAGGTAAGAATCATGGTCTCGTGATGCATCTTGACTGGTCTGGTTCTATGCAGCATCAGTTGCTTGATACTCTAAAGCAGGTTTACAACCTGGTTTGGTTCTGCAAGAAAACGGGTATTCCTTTCCGAGTATATGCTTTCCAATCTGGATACGGTTATGAAGACCGTTATAGCGAAGAGATTACTCAGAAAGAAAACGAACTGGGTCTTTCTCGTGACTTCCGTCTGCTTGAGTTTTTCTCTTCTCGTCAGAATGCAAAGTCTCTAGAGAAGTCTATGCAACTGGTTTATGCTCAAGTGTTTGCCATGAATGGTTGGCGTTTGGGTTGTTTCCAAGAATACAATTTGGGTGGCACTCCTCTTGCTGAGGCAGTCTATTGCACTCGCCAGATTGTTGCTCATATGAAGAAGGTTGAGCGAGTCAGTAAAGTTAACGTGATTTGTTTGACTGATGGTGAAGCAAACCCGATGAGTTATATTCAGCGTATTCCTGAAGAGTATCGTTACTCCGATAAGGAACTTCGCTACACTTATCTGTGCCATGCTCGTCACAAAGTATTCTTCCTTCGTGACCCTAAGACTGGATACACTCGTAAAATCTCACATCATCCGTATGAAACTACCAAGGAGATCGTATCCTTCTATCGTGAAATCACTGACTACAACTGGGTTGGTATTCGTATCTGTTCTAAAGTAGACCTGACTCGTATTGTGCGAGAGTTTGCTAACGATGAGTTTGATGCCATTGACAAGCAGTGGAAGAAAGAACGCTTCGCTTCTATCAAAAACAAAGCAGGATTCAGCGAGTCCTTCTACATGCCCAATCAAGGTATCGGAACTGGTACTCAAGATTTGGATGTGAAGCAGAAGAAAGAAGTTGCTACCAAAGCAGAATTGACCCGTGCATTTAAAAAGCACATGGGTTCTAAGATGACAAACAAAACTATCCTCAATGCATTCATTGAGCAAATCGCATGAAGTGTAAAGTTCAACTGTATATTGCTGGCAAAGTCTTTGATGAATTTGTCATTGCTAGAGACTACCAGCACGCTAGAGAGATTGCCCTGGCACGAAACCCAGGGGCACAAGTCATGGGTGTGACAGCAGTGTTCACCTAAATAACTGTCCTAGACCCTCCCGTTCGGGGGGGTTTTCTGCTATAATTACTAGGTAATCAAGAGGAGAGCAATGCCCCGCAAGTCTGAACTGACCACTGCAAACCTGGTTGACCATCTGACTGAGTTGCACGGTCCTGAAGTCGATGTTGTTCAGGTTCGTAATGCAGCAGATCACTTTGGTGTATCATATCCTACCGCTTGCAAACGCCTTGACTCTTATAAATCTGGTAGGGGGAAATGGAACCTGACTGCTCAGGAAATCCAGCAAGCATACGAAGCACCCTCTGCTATTTCATCTGCAAACTATATCCCCGAGAAAGATGATTCCTACGTCCAGTTTGGTAATTTTCAGTCTGTACGCAAGGTTGTACAGTCTCGCCAATTCTATCCTATCTTCATCACAGGTCTTTCTGGCAACGGCAAAACAATGTCTGTTGAGCAAGCTTGTGCTGCAACCAAGCGAGAGTTGATTCGTGTCAACATCACCATCGAGACGGACGAAGATGATCTTATTGGTGGTTTTCGTCTTGTTAACGGCGATACTGTTTGGCACAACGGTCCTGTCATCGAAGCTCTGGAACGCGGAGCTGTGCTGCTTCTAGACGAGATTGACCTTGCCTCTAACAAGATTCTGTGTCTGCAATCTGTTCTGGAAGGAAAAGGTGTCTTCTTGAAGAAGACTGGTCGCTATGTCCGTCCTGCCGATGGATTCACTGTGATTGCTACTGCCAATACCAAAGGCAAAGGTTCTGACGATGGTCGCTTTGTTGGCACCAACATCCTGAACGAAGCATTCCTTGAGCGTTTCCCTGTAACCTTTGAGCAGGACTATCCTACTGCAACTGTAGAGACCAAGATTCTCCAGAACGCTGGTGCTGATGACCAGTTCGCTGAGAACCTTGTTAAGTGGGCAGGTGTTATCCGTAAGACCTTCTTTGACGGTGGAGTTGATGAGGTCATCACCACCCGTCGCCTGGTGCATATTGTTCAGGCATATCAAATCTTTGGTGACCGCCTCGATGCGATTACCAAGTGTGTCAATCGTTTTGATGATGACACTAAGCAATCCTTCCTTGACCTGTATACTAAGGTTGACGCAGGAGAGGATTCAGAGTACAATGAGAACGAAGCCCCATTTTGATTATGACTTTCAAATATAATGAAGAGGAGCTGCTGAAAGAGCTCCGTGATTACATCACCAGCACATACAACCAGCATTACTCCGCTGGCAACAATGCAATTCAGACTCTTGATTTGATTGAATCTGTTGGTGATGCAGAAGCATTCTGCCGTTGCAACATCCTGAAGTATGCTTCACGGTATGATAAGAAAGGCACTGCCCGTCGTGATATCATCAAGATTCTTCACTACGCTTTGCTTCTGCTGCATTTTTCTGACAAAACTAACATTACTGAGGAGTATCCTAATCGATGACCGTCATTTCTCGTCCTACCATTGATGTACTTAAGAACTTTTGTTCCATCAACAAATCGATTGTTATCAAACCTGGCAATAAAGTTTCTACTCTCAGCATCAACAAGAACATTCTTGCTATCGCTGAAGTTGAAGAACAGTTTGATTCGCAGATTTCTATTTACGATTTGGGTGTATTCCTTGGCGGTTTGTCTCTCTTTGATTCGCCAAAGATCGATACTACCCAGTCCAATTACGTCACTGTGAGTGACCAGAGTGGTCGTTCTAAGACTCGCTTCTTCTACGCTGACCCCGATATCATCACTCAAGCACCAGAGAAAGAGATTACTCTTCCCTCCGAAGATGTCAAATTCCGTTTGGAAGCAGGAATTCTGCAGCAACTTCAGCGTGCTGCTAGTGTGTATCAACTGCCTGACTTGTGCTTGTTCTGCTCTGATGGCACCATGAATCTGTGTGTTACCGACAAGAAGAACGATACTTCTAACAGTTACTCCGTTGAGGTTGGTTCTAGTGACGATGAGTTCTGCTACTGCTTCAAGGTTGAGAATCTGAAGTTGCTCGCAGGCGATTACAATGTCACTATCAGTAAGCAGAATGTTGCCCTTTTCCAAGGCGAAGGTATCAAATACTTCATTGCGTTGGAGCCTAACAACTGATGAGGCACATCCTCTTTACATTGAAGGGTTGCAATGTTGAGTTAATGGAGGACACGGAATACATGCGATTAATGCTGTACAATGCAGCAAAAGAGTGCAACTCAACCCTCCTCAACTTATCAGTGCATAAGTTTGAACCTCAGGGATTTACTGGTATTGCTATGCTTGCTGAGAGTCACATCAGCATTCATACTTGGCCAGAAAAGGGCATGGCAGTTTGCGATGCTTTTACTTGCGGTGACCACACAACACCTGATAAAGGTGTAGAATATATGAAGACGATGCTTAAAGCATCTAACATTATTAGTCGTGAATTTGTAAGACCTTTAGAATGAAGAAAAAAAGCACCATATGGAGTTTCAGAGTTGATAACTACGAAAGTTTAAATTCTGAAATTCTTGAATGTATCTCCAGCGTTCCTCCAAACAGGTCTGATGTATCCATCGACAAAATTTACAACAGTGATTATGATTCCGATAGTAAGTTGAGGAAGATATATGGAGATATATTTTTAAAGTATGGTCAAGGAGGGTGGATTGAAGAAGTTCAACGCCACTATCGAGTCAGTGAAATGAATGTTGAGGACATGTGGTTTCATCAATATGTAAAGGGGGATGTATTCAACATGCACTTTCATCCAAAGTCCAACATCTCCTTTATCTATTATGTTGAACTGCCAGAGACCTCTGCAGTTACTGAATTTTTTTATGTTGAAGAACAGGAAATAGTTCAACCAAATGTGCAAGAAGGTGATATACTATTTTTTCCTAGTTACTATCCTCACAGGTCTCCTCTCATTTCCAGTGACTCTCGCAAGACAATTTTGAGCGGGAACATTTCTTTTTACAGGGTTTTAAGTATTTGATTATGAATGATTTCCTTTGGGTGGAGAAGTATCGTCCTCAGACTGTGGACGAATGCATTCTTCCTGATGCCGTAAAAGGCACCTTCAAGAGTTTCATTGAGCAGGGTGAGATTCCTAATCTCCTGCTCTCTGGAACTGCTGGTGTCGGCAAGACTACTATTGCCAAGGCACTTTGTAATGAACTTGGAGCAGATTACTATGTTATCAATGGGTCCGATGAAGGTCGATTCTTGGACACTGTACGCAATCAGGCAAAGAACTTTGCCTCTACTGTGTCTCTCACTGCTTCTGCTCGTCACAAGGTTCTTATCATTGACGAAGCGGATAACACGACGCCAGATGTTCAACTACTCCTTCGTGCCAGTATCGAAGAGTTCCAGAAAAACTGTCGGTTCATATTCACTTGTAATTTCAAAAACAAAATTATTGAGCCCCTACATAGTCGTACAACGGTAGTTGAATTTAATGTTCGTGGACAAACTAAGCAGGAGTTGGCAGGCGCTTTCTTCAATCGTTGCCGAGATATCCTCCAACGGGAGGAGGTCACCTTCCAACCTAGAGTTGTTGCTGAAGTCGTTCAGAAATACTTCCCCGACTTCCGACGCACTCTCAACGAACTGCAACGATATGCGTCCACAGGGTCTATCGATACTGGCATTCTGGCGACGCTAGGTGATGCCAACGTAGACACGCTTGTAGCAGCACTGAAGGACAAGAAGTTCAATGATGTAAAGAAGTGGGTGACTCAGAATCTTGACTCTGACCCTACATCTATCATGCGTAAACTCTATGACAATCTGTCTTCTGTGATGGATGGTCCTAGTATTGCTGCTGCCGTTCTGATTATTGCTGAGTATCAATACAAGTCTGCATTTGTTGTAGACCAGGAAATCAATCTGCTCGCCTGTCTTACTCAACTAATGCTGGAGTGTAATTTCAAATGATGGATGTAAAACTAATTCGACTTATCACTGGTGAAGAGATTGTTGCTGAAGTTCTTGATTGGAGTAACGGCACTCTTACTATTCAGAATGCCTTAGTTGTTATCCCTCAGCAGGGGCAGGTTGGATTTGCTCCTTGGGCAACAGTTATCGATCCAGAACTTCCTGAGATTGGACTGGATATGAAACATGTTATCTATTCTGTTGCAGTGGCACCACAAGTCATTGAGCAGTATGCTAAAATCTTTGGTAGCAACATCGTCGTCCCCGAAAAGCAATTAATTCTATGACATCTTTGAAAACTCCTCTTCGTTATCCTGGTGGTAAGTCTCGTGCTGTCAAAAAGATGGCAGAGTTCTTTCCACTTTTTTCTGATTATAAAGAGTTTCGTGAACCATTTGTAGGTGGTGGTTCGGTAGCATTGTACCTTTCACAGATGTACCCTCACCTAACTATTTGGGTAAACGATCTTTATGAACCGCTCTATACGTTCTGGAAGCAACTCCAGTTGAATGGTAATGAAATTAAGAACGAACTTGTCCAACTTAAACAAAGGCACGTTGACCCCTCTTCGGCAAAATCCCTTTTCTTGGATGCTAAGGAGTATCTCAACAGAGATCCGAGAGTCACTACTCTTAAGGACCGTGCTGTTAGTTTCTACATTGTTAACAAGTGCTCTTTTTCTGGTCTCTCTGAGTCCTCATCCTTTAGCGCCCAAGCGTCGGACAACAACTTTACGTTGCGAGGAATTGATAAACTCCCCTACTACTCACAACTCATTCAAAACTGGCAAATCACTAATCTGTCATACGAACAGTTATTGACAGATGAGAAAGATATCTTTGTGTATCTAGACCCTCCATATGATATTAAATCAAATCTCTATGGCAAAAGGGGTAATATGCATAGAGGATTTGACCATGACAAATTTTACTTTAATTGTGATAAATACGATTGCGACCAAATGGTCTCATACAATTCATCTAATCTAATCAAATCTAGATTTATCGACTGGAAACCGTATGAGTATGATCACACATACACCATGCGTTCAGTCGGAGAATACATGCAAGAACAACAACAAAGAAAAG
>BCSF01000560.1_pt1 | contig 14105 bp, 19 predicted proteins | sample 1016431 | NCBI WGS metagenome assembly BCSF01 (sample SAMD00045685;SAMD00045686;SAMD00045687;SAMD00045688;SAMD00045689;SAMD00045690;SAMD00045691;SAMD00045692;SAMD00045684;SAMD00045690;SAMD00045691;SAMD00045692;SAMD00045684;SAMD00045685;SAMD00045686;SAMD00045687;SAMD00045688;SAMD00045689, study...
GTAAGAACACCATCACCTGTCTCTCCATCAAAAGTTACAGCAATATCTGTCCCTGCTGTACCATCACCAATAGTGATTGCAGTGCCTAATAATTTTGTAATTGGTCCACCTTCTGCTGCTGTGCCATCGTGAGTATGTCCTGAACTTACGGCAAATGCTGCAAGAATTTGATTAAATTCTGCATTTATATCTGCTGCTTCAATAATACCACCATCAACAATAGCTGATGAACTTTGTCGTGTGTATGTTGCTCCCATTTACCTTCTTCCTCCTGGTGTAAATTCTAGCTGAAACCCTTTTATTGCAAAAGGTGCGTTTGTACTTGTGTCTGTTATTTTTAATGCTACGGCAAAACCAGACCCTTCTACTGATTCTCTTGTAATAGGAAGATCACCTTGACCATAACCTGATGTACCAAATATACCTGTGCCAAAATATGCCCCTGTAGAATCTGATTCTAAAGCAATTACTGTTGGTTGAGGAGTATTAATATCATCATAATTATATCTTACAAATAAACTAGAACTAACAACACCTTCAGGTTCCCAGTTTATATTAACTCTATCCATTGATTTTCTAATACCTGCATCTCCCATTGTCATATCTGGAGATCTGTATGTAGCATCAATAGCTACAGTTGTACTTGCTGTTGTAAATACATTACCTGATTCTTGTTTATAAATGTAGCCATCATATCCACCATGAACAATTGTTTCTACATTACTAATATAATCTGAATCACAACTTGAAATTTTTAAACCTTTTATATCTGCATACTCAAATCCTAATTGACCTGTATTTGGATTTGTTTTAATAACAGCTAATAATCCTTTTGCACTTGATTCTAGTTGAGTTGTTTTTGGATAAAATATTCTGTATTGAGATTTATTTCTAACTACTGTTGCTGTAACATTATCATATCCAATCTCATTAATTCTTTCTTGTACTTGTTTTGAAATAGTACCTAGTTCAACGTCACCAATTCTTTCTGTACCTGCAATAGTTCTTAAGCCATCTGCTGCAAGAAATATAAGGTCACCACCTAATTCTTGAATAGAGTGATGTGCAATTGTACCAACGTTTTTAGCTACTTCAGCTAATGCAAAATTACTAGATGTAGTACCAGTAAGTTTATAAATTTTTCTTTGACAAAATATAAATAATTCATCCCTAAATACTTTTAATCCTGTAACAATATCACCAACTCTAATTTCACCTGCACCACTTGCTGATGTAAAATTATCTTCTGAAAAAGGTACAGAAAATAATATGCTATGAGTAGAGTTAGACATACCACCATAAAATACATGATTAGCAAATGTCTTAACAAACTTAGGATTAGTTGGGGCAGTGCCACCACCTGTTGCATTTATTACATCTACACTAAAACTTGAATCTACTGTAAATGCTCCAGCTTCACCTGTTGCTATTATAATTTTACTTGTACCATTAAAATTAAATTTATCAAAATCATATGTATATGTTGTACCTTGACTAGTAGCAAGTGATGTCCATGATCCACTTGTATCTCCATATACTACTGTACCACCTCTAGCTGCAATTATCTTATCATTAAATATTGCAGACATCTGTACTCTTTCTGTAGCTGATGCTACTTGAGGTACTATTGTAGAATTGTATTTAGTAGTACCATTTAATCTTCTGTATCCACCTTCTGTAGATGGTTCAAAGTTTACTAATTGTAATGCTTCACCTGGAGCCATATCATAAACATCTTTGTTTAAGACTAAGCCACCACCACATGTTGCATTATATGGTTTTAATAAAGAAGTATCTGGCATATTATACTATCGCTAATCTTGAGTTACCTGATGATATTCTAGTATCTCTCATGTAATCAGCTCTAGAAGCATAATCAGTTTTTAATAAATTTAATTTTCTTTGATAATCTCTATTTGATAAATTAGCATGATCTGGATCAGATCTTAACATATATGTGTAGTATTTACATCTATCTACAATCAATGGTGAAAATCTATCTGGTAATGCCATAGTATCTCCATGTGCTGATAAATCTGTGTGTGTTGTAAAATAATCATAATTGATTAAATAATCATTTTTATCAGGTATAGGAGTTAAACCAAATGAACTATAGTCTGGTTTTCTGTATACATATTGTGGCATACCATGATGTCCACTACTATTTCTATCATCTTGTTCTTTAAATCTTTGTAAGTAATCATCATAAGATATATATCTTAATTTTCTAGTAGTTATGTCTGCTCTTGATACTCTAACATAATCTACATCTAATTGTACACCATCTGATTCTACATATACATAAGATGTTTGTGCTGTAGCTGTAAATGTAGTATCTAGTATAGCACCTTCTCTAAAATTAGTTACAGCTTGTGTTGTATTTAAATTTTGTGTTCCACCTGCAGATGTTCCAACTCTAACAATCAGTCCACTTGTAGAACTGTTTGGACTTAAAACTCTAACTTGTAATTTATAATTTTTATTTACTATAGTTGATATAGCTTGATATGCTGCTGCATCATTTAAGTTTAATCTACCATTACCACTTGAAGTATAAGATGGTGATCCATCTCCTGTAGTCCAACCAGTTATATTAGATTCAAACTCACCATTAGTAATTAATTCGTTTGGCTTTAAAAAAAACGACTCGAAATCTACTCTACGCATATCCGTTGGAAATGCATATTCCCCATCACCAGGGAAAGTAGCTTGAGTCGTTGATGTGTGTAATAAAGGTAACTCTGCACCTTCATTGTAAATATCGTGAATAGATTTATTAACAAAATCCTTAACAGCAGTTTGAATACCTCTGCTGCTAGAAAAATTAGATGAAGTCATTTCAACTTCATTTAATTCTCTAAGTACTCTGTTGGATAATACTAAGTAAGTTGTAGCCATTATTTATTCTTTTTTTTATTTGGATCTAATGTAATTATTTTAGCTTTTTTATTTAATAGTTTTTCAACACTAAATGTCTGTCCAGCTTTTTGTCCTATTTGTCTAACTACATTAGTATACAATTTTTTAGTCTTACTATCTTTTAATGTCATATAACTATTCCTCTGTTTTGTTATTGTCTTCAGCAAACTGTTCACATCTAATTAATAATCTTTTGATACGAGATTCTGCTTCGTTTAATTGTCTCTTCAAATCATCAATCTGTTTTGTTAATGCAGACTTGTCAGATTTGTACTCAGATATTATCTCAAGAAGCTGATGTCTTTTTTGATATTTCATTGAGTAGTGCAGTAATCTGATCTAGTTTATCAGATTGTTCTGCAACTTTATTTTCTAAATTTTGTAATCTTTTCCAACCACTTTCATTATTATTATTACCTAGAATAACTTTTGATTGTCCAGATACTCCATATGTTTTTTTTGTTAAATCGTATGTAGTCATTGTTTTCCTATAGTTATGAAAGGGTTTTAATAAGGGGGATATAAATACCCCCCTTAAAATTAAACAGTATTATACTGCTGTATCTAGTTGTGCGTCTGTGTTATTATCAGTTTCATTAATACCTGATATATCACACATTACAGCCCAAACTCTGATTTTACCAGCTGCTGCTCCTGCTCCAAGTACAAGTACATCTAAAGTATCAGCTGATGCAGCTACATGTCTTGCTGTAGCTGTAGGTGCTGAGTATCCTGTCGCATTTGTGTCACCATCAACATAAATGTCAACGTCACCACCTGTGATACCTAAGTCTAAAGTAACTGAACTAGAAAGTGCAGTAAGCACTTCAATTCCAGCTTCCATAACTAAAGTTTCAGCAGGGATGTCAAGAACTCTAAGAACATCATTTTGTGCTGCTCCAGAATCTCCGTTGATTGTTGATACATCAATAGTGTTTTCTACTAAGTAAGGTGTTCTACCATTAGACGGGTGTCCAGTAGTTCCACCTACGCCTGTTACGTCATAAGTTGCCATATCTATCTATCTCCCTCTAATTAACCTATTGTTATAACACCTGAGTATACTGCTTCAGTTCTTAGAATTTTTCTTCCAAAAACGTGCAGACCTCTAACGATGTCTGAAAATGAATCAGGGTCTCTGATAAGTTCTGTTTTCGCAATATGGTTTGCAGTAGCTACCGCTGACTGATGACCATAAAGGAAAGCATATTCATTAGAACCTGCTGATCCAAAAGTTTTATTTGCCGCTGATCCGCTTGATACAGCTATGGCATTAGTAGAGTACATTCTAAAACCAAATAAAGGTCTGTCTGTAATCATACCATTTCTCATAGATGATGCTGAACCATCGTTCATTACAGATTGATCCATAATTTTCGCACTTGCTTTTCTAATTTGTTGATAGAAAGCTGGTGGAGCTACGAACCATCTGTTTTCTTCTGGTACATCTGTACTGTCAAGAACTGTTTTTGCTGCTGACATAACATCTACTAAAGTATCTGCTGCTGCATCACCATCAATTGGTGAACCGTCAGTTCCTGTATTAGCAGCTGATGTAGACGCACCGTCATAGATCGCTTTTAATACATTGTAGTCGTAGTTCTTTTTAAGTGCGTAAGCACCTGAAGAAGTTGCAAGAGCTTCAAAGTTTACATGTGATTGTCTTTCTTCGATGTCATCTACTTTAAACGCAAAGTACGAACCTTGGTCGACAGTCAATTGAATTTGATCGTCTGCAAGTGTTTCTGTGTTTACTGTTTGACCTCTAGCGTAGTCATTCACTGTAATTGAAGGCTCTTTGATTATGTTTACTGTGTCGCCAAAATTTTCAATTTCCCCAGCGTAATCAGTGTTTGTAATATCTTCTACAACTGATGCACGTCTGAAAAACTTTTGAACCTTCTGACTATAAATCGCTGGAGCCCAATTACCTGAAGGTAAGTTTTGGTATCCCGCTGCTTTTCCCATTGTTGCCATAATGATTGCCTATTGTTTATAGTTGTTATTATTAAGGTTGGACTCTACCTTCTCTAATAGCTTCATCAATTTCGGCTTCGTACTTCGCAAACGTTCTTGGATTCATTCTAGCAATTTCAGAGTTAGACCAGATTTTCTTTGTAGGAATCTCTGTCTCTGTTGCTTTAGTAGTTTTTGTTATAGCTTTAGCTGCTTCTTTTTTAACAGCTGTTTCCTGTTTTTTGGTTAGCTTACTTTGTCCACTGTCCATTTTATAAAGGTCAATAGCTCTTCCAGCTAGTTGTGCATTAGATGTATTTTCATACAACCAACTTTGAATAACTGGATCTTGTTTACTAGCCCATTGATGAAACTCATCTTTTTGACGAATCTCACTAAAGTCAGGATGCATCTTTAACAATTCTACTTCAGCTTTTTCTTTGCTTATCTGTTCCTGTTGAGCTTGTAGATTTTGGTATTTCTCCTCAATCTCTTTTGCTCTAGTATCAGCTTTTGTCATAGCTATGGTCTCAACCATATCATAAACATCAGGATACTCTTTTCTCCAAGCCTCAAGTTCATCTTTAGACTTAGGTGGAACAAACTCTTTTGTAGATGTTTCCAATTGCGTTCTTAAAGTTCTAACCTCATCTTTGTGCTTTGATAAAGTAGAATCATAGTGTTTCTTCAAATCGTCATAACGTTTTTTAAAAACACGATCTTCTGCATTTTCAGGGCGTTCAGTTGAAGGAGTAGCTTCGCCATCGGAGCTTGCAATTTCTTCAGATGTTTCAGTGTCCTCTTGAACGGTTGCTGTGTCTGCTTTCTCTTGATGATATTTACCTAATTCACCTTTTGCGAATGCTTCAACTTCTGCATCATCAGCGTCATCTCTTTGCTTTTGATACATAGCTTTGCCTTCAGGCTTCTTAAATAGTTTATCATCTTTTTTAACTTCTGTTTCATTTGAAACTTCAGTTACTTTTTTTTCTTCTTCCATTATTTTTCCTCTTAGGTTGAGTGCCTTATGGATAAGGGTAGCTCACTTCCATAATTTGTGGGCTGAATTTATGCTAGCTCTGTCTGACCTTCATCTATTGCCATAGTCTCTGGAGCAATTTCTGAATCGGCACTAGGGTCTTTGACCATCATGCCGTTTGGGTTAGCCGCTGTCATATTTTCAGGTGGCACATTTGTATTATCTGATTGTGACTCAGACAATTCTGTAACGAATCCTTGTAGGGATTCCTGCTCGCTAGAACTTGGGTATTTTCTAACTGCAAAATTCTTTACTACTGATACTGGTAATACAACATTTTCTTCTGTACTTGTAAATTGATCTATTACTGAACTTGCATCAGGTGCTATTTTTTTTAATATGGTTGCTAAACTTGGAGCTAATACCATATCTAATTGTACTTTTTCTTCATCAGATAAAGCATTTAATTTTTCTATAACAGCAGGATCTTTAGCTTCTGGTTTTTGTACCATAGCTGCTGGTGCTGTTTTTTCTTGTGCTTGAGCTGGTGGTTTTAAGTTAGACATATCAGGTGCATCTGGTGTTTTCATACCAGCATCCATTAATCCTGTTGTTGTTACTTTACCATCTGGTCCTATTGCCATTATGCTCTTCTCCAATGTGTTAAATTATATTTACTAATTTGTTTATCACTTACAAAGTTACCTAATGCCCAACATACGGGTTCACCTATACCTGCATATATTCTACCTAGTAAATCAAACTTACCTTCGTTTAATCTCCATGCAATATCATTTGCTCTGTGTTGTGCAATATGTTTCCATATCTTTCTATATCTAGGATACTTCTGTATATGTTTTACAGTTGGTTCTGCCCAAAGTAAATAACCTTTAACGTGTTTTATAGATAATGTTTTAAATGTAAATTTTGTATCTCTTATCCAATCTCTAGTAGATAATTCTCCTGTTCTGTGTAGATCTGTACAAATAACTCTTCCGCTATCTGATCCTTTATCTCCACCTCCACCTTCTCCACCAGTTGCTCCTGGACTTGTATCTGTTGCAGTTTCTTTTGCTTGTTTATATGATCTAGCATCTTCTTTCATTTTTTCAGTTTTAGCAACAAATCCTGTAGGATCATTATCTTTAGTATATCCTTTTCTTTTTGCTGTTGCTTCTCTAGTAGATATTCTTTTATTACCAGCTCTTTCTAAATTACCAAAGTCTGAAGTTCTATTCATACCTGCATATAAAGCTGGTGCAGGATTACCAGCTATTCTACCATCATCTCTAACATTAAAATGATCTACATTTACTTGTTGTGTAGCTGTTCTTTCTGGCATTATATTACTTAATAAAGTTGCACCTGGTATTAACATTTTTGCTACAGTACCAATTACTTTTTTAGTTTTTGATATAGCATCTGTACCAAGTGCTTTAACTTTTGATATTGGTTTTTGTAAGCCTGTAGTTCTTTCTGGTGCTGCTTGTATTTTTGTAGGATCAAATCTTTCTTTAAATTTAGCAGAGTCTGATCTATATTGGGTTTGTGGCTCTAATCCTAACTCAACGTTAGCTTGTGATTGTTTTAATTGATCTGCATAAGTTTGTGTAGGTTTTTCTTCACCAGCAAAAGACTCAGTTAATCTTTCTTTAGCCATAGGTTGACCAGCACTTCTAACTTCTGCATCTTTTACTTCTGGAGTCTTAAGCATAACACCACTATAATCTTGACCACCACCTTCTCCACCACCAGTATTTTGTGTACCTAATTTTAAAAATGGATCTGCTACTTCAATTTTTTTCTCTTCTTCTTTTTTAGGAGTAGTAGTTGTAGTATCACTAGTTGCAAGATCAGGTAAATTTAATTTATTTACTTGAGTAAAACCTACTGACTTTAATTTGTAATTACCATTAGCGTCTTGTTCTAATTCGTAAGTACCACCTCCAACTCTTGATGTATCAAATGTGTTTGCCATATTATTCTTTTTCTTCTTTGTTGTGTCTAATTGTTTCCTTTAGGCTGAGTATTTTGCGAAGTAAAACCAGCTTCCCCTGGCATCGGTACATTGCCTGTTCCGATGTTGCCACCTCCATTTCCTGTTGGATCTGTTGGCGAAGCTCCAGGAGGTACTCCTCCCATATTGTCCACTGGACCTGGTTGTCCACTATTGCTTGTATTCGTTTGATTTCCATTTGCCATCCCCATTATGTGTGCGTATATAGCTGCTTTCTCTGGATCATTAATCAATTGATCTGGATCAATGTCTAGTGACTTAGCAACTTCTTTTAAACATGTATGCCATTTAACAAACGGTGCTAACGATGGGTTAGATGCTGTTTGCATAAATGTCATTAGTCTTTGTGATCTTACTTCTTTCTGCATCAAAGAAGATGTTCCTTGTGCTTTAATATCTAGATCACCTTGTATCTCAGGTCTTTCACTATTGAATTGCATGTTCCAATGAAACAATGAATTACCTAGGGGCTTTAATAAATAGTCATCAATATTTTTAATAACTGTTTTAATACTTAATGCTGCAGCTCCCATCAACATAGACATACCTGCTGCAGTTCTAGTTGTAGACTGAACACCAGTTGTACCATGTGAGTATGATGGAATACCAGTTGCTTCATCAGCTAACTGTCTAAATCTATCAAACATCATTAAGTTTTCATTAGCTGTATTTGGAAACTTAACACCATGAATTGCTGCTCCTGGTTGTCCACTTTGTCTTCTAAATATTTTACCAGGAAATACTTTCATATCTTGACCTGGTACTAACATAGTTTCATCTACGTCAAATACTAAGTTACCTGCTAATGCTAAGTTATCAATTGCCATTCTTGCATGACCATTCATAACTTGTTGTGAATCTTGCATATTCTCTGGTATACCTACACCAAAGAATTGATATGGATTTAACTCATATGGACAAACCATATAAGGTATTCTTTTTGGTGAGAAAGGATTTTCTACTACTCTTAAAACTTTACCACCACATATCCAAACGTTAACTGATACAACATCTAGTTCATCATCATATTCAAAATCTAATTGATCTGCTAGCTGTCTACTAATTGTACCCCAATATTCTAATACTTCAAATCTATTTTTATATAGTGAAGCTACATTCTCTCTATCATACAAAGAAGATTCATATCCTCTTGTTTGATAATTAGGTCCCATCTCTATACATTCTCTAATCTTTTCTGAATTGAACAATGGTTTCTTTGCAAGTTCTGCAAATTGTTCAGTGTTAAAAGAATGTCTTTGAATTACATATTCAGCATCATTCATACTTGTTGCATTAGGATCTGGGTAAAAATCCCAACATGATACTGCTTCAATACCTGGTACGTCTTTACCAATCTCCATCATTGCTGATGTTCCAGTTTCCTCATCTCTAGAAAACTTGTATTGTGTTTTTACATTTGTAAATGGACCTTTTAAAATTCCTGTCCCAAGTAAAGCCATTTCAAAAAATACATGTCTCATAACAGAGATAGCATCAGTTTCTTCTAACTGATCATGTATTACTTTTTGCATTTTAGCTGCTGCCATTGCAGCTGGCTCTATTTGTGGTTGAGTCTTTAGATCAGGAGCATCTCCTTCTTCAAAACCTAAGTTCTCGTATTGTTGTGCTAGATCTTTCATTAAAGATTCTGCTGTAGCACCAGCGGGTATTCCGCCACCATCACCTGGAAAACCATATGGGCTTTCTTGTTTTGGTTCTTGTGTACCTTGTTCTTTTTTATTTGGATCTAAGTATGCATATTCTGGTGCACCTTCTGGCATTGATGTAGGTGTTACACCAATTGGAAACTTACCACTAGAAAATAATACTTCTATAATCTGACCAAATGCAGCAAGTACTTTAGTCTTTGTTACTTTAACAAATACTTTAGATTTCTCACTATCACGAAAAGCCATTTCTGGACCATATAGTCCTCTGTAGTTTCTATAAGCTTGTAACCATCTTTTCTCATCTTGAAGTCTTGATGTCTCTGCTTGTTGGAACTTCTCTCTTACGTATCCGACAAACGGATCGTAATTATCCTTTTCGTTATTATCCATTTAATCCTTTTTGAATTGTCCTGTTGGCTCTATTTCTTTTCTTTCTTTAGCTGCTTTTTTTAATTGCTTTAACTCTTCTTGAGTCAATGTAGGATTATTACTTATCATTCTAGCAGTATCTAAATCTACTGAAGAGTATCCTCTCATTTTAGAAGCATCAATATCTTTACCAGATATATCAGCTCTAGCACCTACTAAAGAATCTTTATCTGCTTTGTACCTATCGAACATATTAAACTTAGGATGTTCGTTAGCATACTTCTTATCAGTTAGTGCCATGACTAGTAGTCTCTTTCTTCAGCCATTCTAAAGATAGATGGATCAACTTTTGATTTAGCACCTGGCTTATCATTGCCGTCTCCAGCAGTTGAACCGTGAGTAACTTTTGAGTTAGGGTCTATAGCTAATTTTTCATTTTTAACTTTAGCCACATCTGGTGCAAGTTCTCCATGTTTGTATCTTGTATTTATGTCCATATTAGTCTCCTTAATATTTTTTTATGTTAGTGTATCCGTAAAATTTAGGATTATTAATTTTTTTCTTTTGCTTTATAAGAAATATATTAGCACCTTCTCCAGTAGTTGTATCAACCATCATAGACTTAGATGGTTTTACAATTTCTTCTTTAGAGTTTTTGTACTTATTCTTATCAGCCATTAATAATCCTTTTCATCAGCTAACGTATTGAAGTTAGCATCTAATTGACTTCTGAATTTCTTTGGTTCATAGTAGTCAAACTTACCATCCTGAGTTTCCATAGCACGTTCTTCTTTACCGTAAGTAATTTTTAAATTACCTGGTTGTTGATTTGGTTGCTTTCCATCAGGAGCTGAACTTAGATCACCTTGCTTAACTTTAGCTTTGGGGTCAAATTTAGTTTCCATATTGTTCCTATGTTTTTATTTTTTTTATTTGTAAAACGTTTGTTGTTGGGAGGGCAGTATAACCACCACCTGTTTTTACTTTACCATTATCTTCAAATATAAAATCTGACATGATAACAGTTTTCTTATCGTCTTGAAATACTAAGTATCCTAAACTACAACATATTGCTGTGCTAGCATTTTTAATATCTGGAATCTCAGCCCAGCCTGCATCTCCAACGATATCTTCCCATATCACTTGTACTAAGTCATAAGGAAAATTCTTTTTATTTATAGTAGGTAACTTTACTTTCTTCATATCTCCCCTTTGTTAATATCCAAATATTTTATCTGAGGGGACAAAATTAGTTGTTGTACTACTACCAAATGCTTTTCTTGCATAACTTGTATGCATCGGTCTACTCATACATCCGTATCTTAATGCATCATATGCGTGATCTTCTACGTGTGTATTAATGTCTTCTGGATTACTATCATCTATTGGTAGTGTAGGGAATGTTCTTAATAAGTTCCTACAACTAGAAAATATACGAATACCAGGTTCATTGTCTTCAACCTTTAATCTTTTGTGGATTTCTAACTTTCCACTAATTCTACTTCTTGGAGTTCTATCAGAAGGTCTCCAACGGCATCCAGCTTGAATCATTGTCTCTGCAATGCTTGGACCCACATCACCTCTTCTTGCCCATGTACTAGCGTCTAAGACCCCGTAACGTATATATTCTCCGTGCTCTAGGTCTAGAACTTTTCTTGCGAATACATCTGCTGTAATCTTTTGAGTATACAGTTCTCTATAAACCCATAAATTATTATCGTAGTCAATAGCAAACCATAAACAACAAGCAGGAGAACTATAACCCCAGTCAGCAGCACGAAATCGCTGCCAGCCTTTAGGTATTTCAAAAGGTTCGACAACATGTACATCTCTGTCAAATTCTGAGAATGCTGCATTAGAAAATGCATCCCAGTCTCCATTTAAAAATTGTTTTCTTTGTACTTCTGGTAGTGATGATAACATTGCATAGTAATCATCAGTCTGCATAAGGTACGGATTATCTTGTAACTTAGCTGGTATAAATCTTCTTGTTATATATTTTATACCTGAGGGTGTAGAAATCTCTATGTTAAAAGCTGTGTTTGGATCTATAGGATCTACAAACATTTCTTTAACCCATTGTGATCCAACGTTACCTGGGTTGCCTGTAGCCCTCATGTATACTGGTATACTTGGATCAACTGATCTAAGTGACGATCTTAGAAAATTATATATATCTGGCGAAGGATATTGTGGAAGTTCGTCTATTCCTATCCATGTGTAAGATTGCCCTTGGTATCGCAAAACGTCTGTCATGTTCTCTGCATAACCAAACTCTATTTTTGCTCCTGATGGGAATCTCCATTCTTTTTCTTGCTCTCTCCATTTTGCTCCTGGATATGCTCTTGAGTATAATCGTTGAGAATGATTAATCAAATCTCTTAACTCAGGCATTGTTCTTCGAAGTAGTAGACAACGATGATGTTCTTTATGACAGTATCGTAGAGGATCTATTAACATGGCATAAGATTTACCACCACCTCTTGCTCCACCGTAAAACACTTCTCGTTCTGATGCTGCTAGAAAATCTCTTTGTGGACCATCATTTGGTTTAAAGATTATATTCTGTGCAGATAGATGTTCCTGTATATTTTCTGGAACTTCGTCTATTACGTCTTGGGTTATAAGTTGCTGTTCTTTACCATCCAATACTTTGTCAATGGTTAACAATTTATCCTTGACATTTTTTGCATGAGCCTTGGCTGAACGTAGAGATTGTTCTGCCTTTGCAACTTTTTTACGTGTTCTAGCTAAAGCTTGTTTAGCCGACTGCTTGGCTTTGGTTTTGACTTTCTTCTTTGGTTTTGGAAGCGGTATCTCTTGCAACTCTTTTTCTAAGTCCGACATATGATATGTATCTTCCTGTTTTTCTTGTTAGCCAAATAGCTACCTCTCGGTATGAACATGTTTTTAAAAATTTTTTTGCTTCTTCTAAAGCTTCTAATTCAGATTCTATTGGTTCAATATAATCTGTGTCTTCTGCTAGTTTATATCCAAAAGGAATAGTTCTAGCTTTTCGTTTAATCTTGGACTGGAGTAACAATTGATTCTTCCACTTCGTCTTTTGCTGGTAATATAAACATACCATGTTTTAAATTCATATTAACATCTACTTGATCTTTCTTTACAATACCAATACGATCTAATATTTGTTTTGCTGCTTCCATTCTGATACTAGCATGAGGTGTTGTTCCATCCTCTTCTAGCATGTTTACCATTTTAGTTGCAGCCTTTGCAGAATGTATGGCTAAATAGTTTTCTGCTCGTTTAACAATCTCGTCTTTTAAATTACGTAGAACTTTAGGATATGAATGTTCTGAGTAACCTGCAAGCTCACCTGCTCGCTTTGGGTTTCCTTGTGCTTCTCCGAACAAAGCGTCTAGAAACTTCTCCTGAGTATCTGTTAAGCTTTTGTCTTGAGTCTTTAGAATAGTAGAATCCATTGTTTGCGTTTACAAGCTCCATGATTTCCTTAAATGGAAGATCCAAAGCTTTCTTGGTTAACATTGTTTTTAGTTTGCTGCTAATTTTGCTTCTAATTCTTTTAAGTTTTTAGCAGAATAGTTTTTACCTTTAGCTTTTCTGTCTTTCATATACTTAATTCTTTTTTTGTAAGATGCAACAGTGTCAGCGTCTAGATTAGATTTCTTTTTAATGCTACCTTTAGGTGCAATTCTAGTTTTCATCTTATCTTTATTCTCAGCTTTACCTTTATTAGTCATGTAAGACTTTCCACCATAAGTGAAAGTACTCTTACCTGCTTTAGTAGCATCATCAAACGTAGATTTAAATGATCTATCACTGATTTGAGTTTTAGCTTTGTCTCTTATTGAAGCTTTTGCATCTCTAAAGCTAGTTTCTGCAGCTTTCATCTTGTCTGATGCAGCTCTATTAGCTTTTCCTGATTCTGTTGATAATCTAATTGCTTTAGATCTTGGACTTTCAAAAATAGAACCTGTATTTTTCTTAGATGCAGGTTTATTTTTTTTATAATCTTCTTTGTTTTTGTAGGTTTTACCACCTTGAGTGATAGTACCCGTTTCTTTGTTAACTCTAATAGACTTTTCATTCTTCTTTTTCATCTTTTCTAGAGTAAACTTATTAGTTATTTTTTGTTTAGCCATAGCATATCCTTGAATTGTTAAACTTTATGGGAATCCTAGGTGTTCCCGATAAAATTGGTACAGTTTAGTGA
>BCSF01000561.1_pt1 | contig 14093 bp, 6 predicted proteins | sample 1016431 | NCBI WGS metagenome assembly BCSF01 (sample SAMD00045685;SAMD00045686;SAMD00045687;SAMD00045688;SAMD00045689;SAMD00045690;SAMD00045691;SAMD00045692;SAMD00045684;SAMD00045690;SAMD00045691;SAMD00045692;SAMD00045684;SAMD00045685;SAMD00045686;SAMD00045687;SAMD00045688;SAMD00045689, study...
AAATGTGGAAGTTGTTAAATAAGGCATAGCTGGAGGTAATCTGGGTGTAACCGTTGTTGGTCACAAAGATGCCAGGACCATCCAGTGCAGTGTGGGTGTAGCTGTCCGCAACCATTGAGCGGAGTGGTGAGTCAGCGTGAACCGTATCACCGTCAACCAGCAGACCACCACCAGTAGGAGCGTGGTCAAGGTCACCTGCTTTGCCTTTATCCTCAACACCTGCGTAGAACTGCAGGTTGTTGTTATCAATCTCCGAGTCAGAGAAGTTTGTACAGTTCTGAATGTACGGAGACTTAAAGATCATGGCGTTCGGGAAGAACGACACGTTCCAGCCTTGTATAGGGGGCAGACCGTGGGTAGCGTCTTGCCACAGCGAGCCAGTAGCACCACGAGTACCGCTAGCCTTCATACCCGTAAACGTCATGTTATGCAGGTATGTACCGCTGTTTACACGGAACAGGCTGTTGGTTTCAGTAGCTGCAGTCGGGTGCACGATGACATTACGGACTGATGCACCAATGATTGCAACGTCACGCTTTTGAATGTCAATAGGTGCGGCTTCCTGATAGACACCAGGAGCAACCAACACAACACTGCCGTCACCAAATGTAGCATCGCTGTTGATAGCGTCTACAGCAGCTTTAATAGATGCCTTGGGGTTAGAGATGCGGTGGCCTTCGTTATTGTCGTTACCGTTTACAGAGTCAACGTAGATGACTTTTTCAAGTTTTGTAAAGGTACCACCAGAAGTAACACCCTCCCATGAGCTACCATTCCAAACATGCAGAGTTTGGTCGTTGTCGTTTTGATACCAAAACTTACCAGTTTGGAAGGTAGATCCTGCAGGGACACCTGTTTGTACGAGTGAATCGTGACGTGTCTTAGCTGCAAGAGCAGTAAAGATGTTAGTATCTGCAGGGGTTACGTTCTGTGCGTCTTGCTCAGCATTGTTGATAATGTCGCTGTTCTTAATTTTATCAAGATCAATCGTATTATCTGCAATGCTCAGGTCAAGCTGACCGTTAGCACCGTAGGTACGGGTGATAGGTGTAGTAGCATCAACAGTAATGATGCCAGGATTAGAATCAGTACTAAATTCAGCTGAAACAGTAACCTGTTTGTTAGAGTTACTACCACCGGTAGCATCAGTAAGGTCAATACCTTCGCCTGCAATCAGGTCATCAGTAATGACTTTACCAAGCTGTGCACGGTTTACAGCATCATCGTCATCGGTAGCGTTAGCAACCTTGCTGATCCGCTTGTCCTTTGCATCAAAAGAACCGTCTTCAGTCTCAGAACGACGCAGACCCTCGTCTGCAATGCTGACACCCTCTTCTGCAATGAACTGAACACGCTCAAACGAGTCGTTAAGGTCAGCTGCACGGATCGTAGAACCGTTTACAAAAGTAGCAAGACCAGTAGAATCAGTTGTACGCTCAATAATAATAAATGCGCCATTTGTAGGAGCAGCATTAAACGTAATTGTAGCGTTGTTTGACGCAACCGTAAAGTTGGTTAGGGCTGTCCCCTGGGTGATCTCACCGGAGACCACCTGGGGATGATTAGCTGCGGCAGTTGAAGCACTATTCTGTTGTAGTTGCAGCACACCGTTGATGTAGACATCAATATCAGCAGCTGCAATGACCTCGAAAGGTACATTATATTGAGTTGTATTACCCGATTGGGTGTAAGTTGTCTTTGTAACTGCCATTACATTAAGATGTTAGTTTCCGGTGCGTTGGATGAAAGCTTCAAGCTCTTCAATGTTGTCAGATTTACTAAGAACATTGATGATTTGGCGGTTTTCAAACTTCTCTTTAAAGTCAGGATAGTCGTAAAGGAACTCGTCAATAGCAAGCTCTTTAGCATCATCAAAGATTTTCTTGATGTCGTAGTACCATCCTTGTTTTGTGAGTTTAGCTCCAGCAGAAAGCTTGGCTTCATCACTATCTCTATAGGCTTCAAAGGCTTGTCGCCATGATGGTTCGTTAAACAATGCCTCTAGATCATCACGCAGGGGACCTTTAGACAAGTATTCCTGCATTTTAGACATGTAGAAAGCGTTCAAAGGCTCTTCCTTGTAAGTAGAAAGAGTCTGAGGAAGGTTAAAACGTGTCTCTAGAAGGGTTTGTTTGACAGGATCTCCGTCTGCTACACCAATAGTAAATGGGTTGAAAGCGTTAATAATACGAAGAATCGTGTTTTCAGGACCATAGTACAGCTCCTTACCACTACGATCTTTGTTCAAGATGTCGTAGCGTTTTGGTAGAGCAGACTTAAACAGGGCTTCACGACGAAGCAGCATCTCGTGGAACTCTTGAGCTTCTTTCTGGTTAGCGTCCATGATGTCACCAACAGCACCACTCAATCCAGCAAACGGAATGTGGGAGCGGAGATAACGTGAACCAGAACGTGCCAGAAGATCTTGAGAAGTCTCAGGGTTCATAAGTCGTGCCAGGTCTTCAACACCTGAAAGCATCGACTTGTCCACTATCACAGTGCTAGCCATAAAGACTGCTTTCTGCATCCAGCGGTCTGTCCATTCTTCACCAAGTACATTAGCATTCTGACCAATGTCAGCTACCAATGCAAGGATAGTGTTGAAAGGTTCAATGTTCTTGTAGGAAATATAAGTATTACCAAACTTGAATGACAAAGGCTGGATACCATTAGCTTTCCAGTTATCCCTTGTTTCTTTATCAAGAGGTAGATTACCGGTCATTGAGCCAGACAACGTAGCAAACGCAGCCATACCAATAACTAGATTACCAGATGCCATACGACCATGCAACAACGCCTTTGCAGCTTCGTGCTCTTCAGCGTTACGGATACCATACTTGATAAGGTTGTCACTTTTCATAATATCCTTATGCTTCTGCATAGCACGCTGCAGAGGAGTGTGCTCAAAAGCAACCGACAGTGCGTTAAAACCAGTACGGACAAACGGGAAGAAAGCACGCAACAGGGGGTTGTCAGAAAGCCTTTCTAGACCCTGCAAGGAGCCTTCTAGTTGTCGAGTCATAGCAGCCTCGTCACCAGCCATACGAGCAGCAGCATCGCTTACAATGTAGCGACCCTCTCTGTTCTTAGTAAAGACTGCGTTACGGAACTCTTCGTCGATCTTTCTAGAAAGTTCTACAACATTGTCTAGATCTGCTCCTTCATCAATCACTTTCTTTGCAGCCATAGCTCGCATCTGCATCCTACCGATAACGGTACGAGCAAAGGCGTCACCAGAACCCATCAAGATTTGACTGTACTTAACACCAGCATGAGTGTTGAAGTTGACTGACCTGTCAATCAAACCGTACACCATCTTATCTTTTGGTGTACCGTAGTGATCAAAGTATTCTTTGAGCTTTCTCCATTCTTTCAGGTCTTCGCCCACGTCATACTTCATGTCGTAGCTCTGAGCCTTACGATGGTATCCTTGCTCCCAGTTATGCTTTGCCATCTGCCAGCTTTCGCCTAAAGAACGGCCAATAGCATCCCACTCAGCAGCTGCAATCACAGCAGTTTTCTTATCGCCTTTCAACGTAGCTCCCAGGTAAGTCTGGAGAGGACGGAGCATGGCAATAAAATTAGTACCAACGATTGCCTTAACAGGAGTGATAGGGGCACTAAGAATAGAATTGTAGAATGTAGACTGTACCTGCTTTCTAAACTCACCACGGATTTTAACACCGTTCATGACTCCACCGTACAGCTTAGCACGAATAAAATCGTGGAGCTGCTCAAGAGTCCTGACGTTATTAGTCATGCTCTGTGCTTCAAGCAAGAACTTGACATCATCCATGCGTCCTTTAGAAGTCAGTGACACAAGCTCGTCAATATACTCATTGACTTCTTTTGTCATCTGGTCAATGTTTTGCTTGGTAACCGTTGCCACCTGTTTAGGGATAACCCCAACCTGTTGGTAACGACCATCAAGACCCCACATGTAACCCATCTTCTTGTGCTCAACCAGAGCAACCCTCATAGCCTCAAACACCATCTCAGCCTGACGGTTGATGCTGATGTTGTCACCATGGTGGATAGCTCCAGTAGCGATGCCTTGTGCACGCTTAGCGAGGGTATGGATTGTCAGCTGCAGGGCTGCTTTTTGAGCAGGAGATGCAGTAACAATTTTCTGACCATCGTCCATGTACACACGAGCATTTTTATCTTTAGCAAAATGCTGTGCAAACCTAGCAGCAATATCACCGCCTTCATCAATCATTGAGGTAAGCTCAGCAGTCTGACGAAGGATGATGTTTTGAATCTGACGGAAGCTAGGAGCTTGACGGATGTCTTTGTACATGTCGTTGGACTTCAGCATTGCGGCTGAAATGTCCTCAGAAACATCTTTGATGTATTCGTAGATGTTTTTATCACCACGAGCCATCTTAAGAAGATTAGCTTCAGACTCAGCAAAAATGCCTGACTTACCTTCGCCTCCAGTACGCAGATCAGCTACACTTTCCTGCAGGTTACGCGCTGTAGCATTCTCTTCTTTAGGAATAGTAGCTTTCTCGTTAGCGTCAAACTTTTCAGGGTTGTTGAAGGCTTCTGGTTCACGACCTACCGCCTCAGCGGCTTGCTCGACACTTTGACCAGTGCTGTAGTCAAACTCGTCGCCTACGCTCTTACCACGTTGGTCAGCAATCTCATCGTAATCTACTTTATTTTCGATTGCTTGTACAACGCCTTTACGGGTTTTGTTCAGACGACGCTGTAACGTCTTGTCATCAGCCTCTTTTGCAGCAGCAAGCTGCTCATCAATCTCTTGCAGAAGCTGCTCAGAGTTGTCTGCTTCTTGCTTTGCACGAGCTGCAAGCTCATCAGCACTAAGGTGTTTTTTAAGGTACTCTTCACGAGGGTCCTTAGTACTAACACCTCGACCTTCTGCATAACGCAACTTAGCCATGTCGTCAGCAGCTTCATCACCAAACAGGCTGAGCTGTGTATATTCAGCTTCTGCCGCCTCATTGGCAATCGCATTAGCTTCGTCAGGAGTCTTGCCTTCTTTCAAAGCTTTGAAGCCAGCATAGCGTCCTTTGAAGAAAGCTCCAACACGGTTGGCAGCACCATTAAGACCTGCACCCACCAGGACGGTTTTAAGACGACTAGCCCAAGGATTCTCTTCTTCTTGCACAGCCAGAGCATTACTAACCCAGCTAGAAGCCCATGGAATGTGTTCTTCTACAGAGTTCATAAGGTTAGCTTCTTCAGAACTGTCAGAGATCAGTTCAGCAGCAGCACCGTCGCCAAGGATCTTGGCTCCTTTACCAAAGAATTTAATCCTACGAGTAGTCTGTGCGGTTGCTCCAGCTGCTCTGGCTGCTGCAAGGGCACGAGTACCGAGCCTAGTAGCTTTGAGAGCAGTACCTCCAATGCCGCCAGTAGCAGCACCTAGAGCAATAAACTCAACAACATCACGGCTAAACTTACCGAGACCAGTCTTGTTTTCTGGCACCCATTCATCAGGAATGTCCAGCCAGTTAGCGTCTCCGGCGATGTACTCATTGCTAAAAGGGTTCTGAGTCTCATCAATCGGAGTACCAAGGAGAGCATTCATACCCGTTTTGAGGGTATCACCAGTAAGCTCTGCAAACCCACCCACACTTTCTACAGCCTGAGCAACGCCACCTGCAAGGGCAGCGCCAGTCTCAGACAAGAAAGTAGGGTCGGGTTCTTTAGGTTGTTCTTCCTCTTCTTCTGGTTTCTCTTCCTCAGTTTGAGTTAAGTAATCACCTGCATGTCCAAGGAACTTCTGAGCTTCAACCAAGGTTGCACCTGAAGCACCAGAAATATCCTCTTCTGTAACAGGAAGGAGATTATTAAGCTCTTCCATCAATAACCTCCTTTGTAACGATGAAGAATTTTGTTAGTGTAAGCTTGCATAGAGGGGTAAGGACCGACAGCTCCGTAGTTAGCAGAGTCGTAAACATCAGGGTTACCACCATACCACCACGCTGCTACACGTCGGATAGCAAGGTCAACATCACCACCGGTAGCTTTCAGCTCCCGTTGGATGTAATCAGACATGACAGCAGTAGCCATCTCTTCTTGGTAACGAGGGTTCTTAAGAAACTCACTTTGAGAACTTACAGTTCCAAGATTGTACTGCCTGCCCCAAGCCTTGACGTTTGACCAAAGGATTTGATACTTGCCAAGTGCAGGATCCTTGTCGTTTCCTGTACGGGCATCGTCATTACGCTTAGTATAATCACCGCCAGACTCTTGAAAACCAATAGCTTTCAGCAAGTTGGTAGGGCTGATGCCGCCAATCTGCTCAAGAGTACGGTTAGCAATACGAGACGAGGGGTTAGAAAGAAGCAACCCACGAAGACGGGGACGCTCTTTCAGGATAGTGTCAAGGGTCTTGACTTCATTAGGAGGCTCAATAGCATTCAAGCCATTAGCCTCACGTTGCATATTCAGCACTTCAAAGGCTGAGTAACGACCACCAGTTAAGGCAGCCGCAGCATAAAAAAACTGAAGAGGCCTACCAGTCCTGTCAAGGTCAAGATCTTTTTCATTGGTAACAAAGTCAGTTTTGATTGCGTCAGGGTTAGATTCAAGGTTGGTTTTGAGTTGTCGTAGGTCTTGAGCCTGACGTATCTTAACAGTGTCACCAGTGGTTTTTGGTTCAAAGTACGACATACCTACACGAGGCTTGACCTTAAATACACCACCAGTGTCCTGTTCAGCGTTAATTCTAAATGCTAGGTTTTGAGCTGCAGTCTCAATAGCTTTAGACTCACTTTCAACCTCACCACTACGGACAAGAGCAGCTGCATCAGCCATAAGTTGTTTATGAGCATAAACCTGAGCTGCTACAAATTGAGTTGAGTCTTTTTTAAATCTAGAGGTATCTTTAAGAACTTCGTACAATTCAGCATCAATAAGCTTTTTACCATCCTCAACAGCCTTTTTACTGCCGGAACCAAACAGCTCATCAACGATAAGACCTTCCCCTTTCAATCGATTGTAAGTGTCGATGTGAAAGTCTTTTGCTTGGTCTTCTGTAATCTGACCACCAGGGTTTGAATCTAGATAAGCCTGAGCCATAATCTCAGACTCTTCCCTATCCATAAAAGCTGGTTCATAGGCAAGAATCTTATCAGCAAGTTCCCGTCCTTTTTCAGTAGTACCATACTCATTCATGAATTCTTGATGAAGAGTACGAAGAGTAGACTCAGAAGGTTGCTTGTCACGGAAAGACGTAAGGTGAGCTTGGTAAGCTTCAGTAGCCTCCATGCTAAGAGTTTGCTGACGTTTAGTGTACAGCTGATAGGTAGAGTCTAGTGCAATCCTACGCAGCTCAGGTACATTAAACTCTTCACCAAACATTTGAGTAAGAGTGGTAACTCCTCCCTTAGCAGCAGGGTGAGGAATCTTAGTTTCGTCAAGAACCTTAACCAAGTCTAAAGCCCTCTGAGGGTCTTCTGAAGCAACAGTAGTAAAGATGGTTTTAACCATACCACGAGCAGAAACAAAGCCACCATCTTGCAGCCGTGCAGCGTTCTTTAGAAATACTGGTAAAATGTCCTCAGCTTTTTGAGGGTTATCAGGATTAGAAAAAGCCTGGTACAGACTGTTCTGCTCAGCATCCAGCTGGATAGCATCTTGTTCTGCCAGGTACTTAGTAGTATAGTCTACTCGTTGAATGTTGAGAGACTTGTTAAGTTGAGGGAGGAACTTAGTAGCAAGTACTTTGTTGCTCAGACCACCTGGGTTGTTGTTCTGAATGTATTGCTGCTTCAGATACTCGGCAGCAGTCTGCCACTGAGCAGGACTCTCATACTGATTAAGCTGGAAATCAGCTCCACCATTAGGGTCCTGGAGCATGGTTGTGTTGGTCTTTAGCTCAGACAAGAGATGAGCACCAAAACCTTGAGCAGCCTCGTTCATTGCAGCCAGGTCCCAGCCTTGCTGATAGTAACGAGAGTTGGCACGGACAGTAGAGGCAGTAGCATGATCTGGAGCTTTTTCTGCCAGATCAGACATACCACTGTGGACTTCAACGCCTTTTTTGTAGGCTGCGTCCACAATATCGTTGTCGGCTTGCAAAGCCTCAGGAGGCTGACTCATGTACTCAACCGCACCCCTAGCACGTTCTTCATCAACGTACTGTTGAGCTTGGTCTTGTACGAACTTACTAATAGTAGTACTAAATTTAGAAAGAGCGTTTAAGTTGTACTTGTCGTTAGATGCTTGAAGGTCACTGACTCGCTGCATTTCACGAGTTTGTTGAGAAGCTTGCTTCTCCATCTGACGGATTCGTTCAGCGCCTTGACGTTCAATCTGTTCCGCTTCTTGACGCATACGTCTAGAAGGGTCAGCGACTTGGCGATTACGAAATCCAACAGACTGGGCGCTACCTTGATATGGCATTGTAGTTTGTTAGATAGAACTATTACGGGTTGTCAATAGAGTAACCTGTGCCATAAGCAGAGGCAGCACTACTGACCAGTGAGCCAGCCAAGGCAAGACCAGAAGGTCCAGCTTGCTTCATAGGCTTGAGTGGAATAAACGATGCTTGTGGAGAGAGTGGGTTAGCAGGGAGACCGTTCCAAGCAGTTGTGTTAGCAGCATGCTGATCCAGAAGGATACCTTGCTGTTCAACACCAGCTTGACGAGCGGCATCATAAAGTGTAGCATCAATCTGAGCTTGCTCAAAACCAAGCGTCCTGTCAGCTTCCATTGCTTGAAGTAAGAAAGACTGACCCATTCGGCCATTAGCAAGCAAGCTACCTTGAGCTTGGATAGATTTAACAATAGCGTCTTGAGCCTGGAATGCTCCAGTTTTCTTGCGCTCTTTAGCTTTTTGAGCTGATGCTGCCAGACCTCGATCCGCTTCAGCTTGGTTAGCAGCAACCGTCCTCCAGTAAGCGTTCTGAGAGGCCTCCTGAGCTTTTAACTGTGCCTCGTATTGACGTGCTTTTTCTTGATCTTGAGCAGCAGAGATTTGAAGTTGTTGTTGGTATTGTTGTTGAGCAATAGCATTAGATCTAGCTACTGCTGCTGATTGGGCTTGGTGCTGTCCAATGGCAGACATTGCTGATCCTGCAAATGCAGTTGCACCAACAATCGTGCCCATGCTTATTGGTTCGCACATAATTTCATAAACTCAATGAGGGGAACACCGTTAATAACGTAATATCTAAGGAATGTAAACCCTAGAAGTTTAAGAAGCTTGATGTGACTCTCATTTCTCATATCAGCGTGGTTGCCAACATAAGGATAAGGTAGGCTATTTACCCACCTTCTTGCTTCTCTTACAAATGTGTGAGGATACTCCTCGCTAGCTTGTGTGCATAACATCCAGATACGGTTGTCTGGAGTCACGCCTGCCACACCGGCAGCCTTGCCGTTGGGCACCGTGAAGTACACAGAATAAGCAGAGTTGTAGTAAGATTGCAGGACTGCAGCTGTAGCACACAGTCCTGTAACCTGTTCTACCTCTCTCTTATCTTCCCAACGCAGGTTTTCACCTACATCAAAAGCTAGTTGAGCGGTGCATGGTTTGATGTATTTACCGGCGTATATGCCGTTTTGTGTCATAACGTCCGTCCCAGCTGGCTGAGACAATGGTGGTGGTAAACGGGTCGGGTACCTTGACTGTCAAGGTGTACTTAGTGTTCTTTTTGTAGATAGGAACTTTAACTGATTTGTACAGAGCAGAGGGGATGCTGTTAGTAGCGTTAGCACTAGCAACAATTCCTGACTCAAATTGTACATAAGTTGGGTGTTGATCAGCTTCCAGGTGGAACTCTAGAGGACCAGAGACGCCAAGTTCAAAGTTAAACCTGTTAATACGCAGGTCTCCATTGATGTCATACTGACCTTCCTGTATTCTGTAGTAGTAAGAAGGTAGCTGCGCTTCCATAGTATAGGCATATCCTAGAGCAACGTCAGCACTAGACACATCAATGTTATTAAAGGTTGCTGTACTTCCTGAAACGCTGTCAGGAGCCGTCACATAGCCTTTATCTGTACCAGACAGTACAACCATCTTAAGGTTGCTTGTACCGCCTTGTACGGTGTAAGGGAGGGTAATGGTAGTGTTTCCACTAGACACAGCCTTATCGTTTGATGCAGGGACAAACATGTTGTCCAGGAGAGCTTCAAACTTACGAGCAATGCTGAGAGGAGATCCAACAGTACCAGATCCAATGACATAGCTACGGTTAGAGGAAGCATCAGTCACCAGTTCATGGCGGCATAGGATATACTGTGTGCCTTGTTTAGTTACAGTAAAGTAGTTACCGCTAGTATAGAGGCTGTGACTCAGGTTACCTTCTAGTCCCCAGGTGTACCAGGCAGACTGATCTCTACGTTCTCCAGCACTGTAGTACTTGTAGTGATACAGAGTGTCTGTGCCTGTCTTGGCATAAGTTACAATACCTGCTTGTGTAGAAGAAGCAACCTCATTGATGTCATTAGGTACAAACTCAGGGATAACCCTAGTCTGTTCAATAACTTTAGGAGCAGCCAGCTCACTTCCAATAACTAGCTCAAAAGCTTTAGCGTAGGAAGAAGAGTTAGACACAAACATAATTGATGTGCCCAAGTCTACAGGACTGACTTCTGCACTACACTCGTAGGCAGCTACTTTCTTGACCTGTGCTGTCTTAGGACTAAACTGCTCAGAGTCAGTAAACAGCATGAACTGTGCGTTTTCACTAAAAAGCATCACACCTTTCTGTACAGGCAGAGCGTGATTGATTAGAGCAGGTTTGGTGTCTGAGGTAGCAAGGTCAATAGGATCAGCATCACTGACGGTCAGAGCAGACTCAACAAAGAAGTTGAAATAATCTGCAGGCTGACTCATGACAACTTGTTCATCAGCAATCAGTCCTAGCCTGTTACGGTAGAAGAAAAGCTGAGAAATTTTTTTGTCCACAAATGTGGGCATTGGGTTGGTAAGATCATCACCTACCTTGCGGTCTACCCAATGGTTGTCAGGTTCGTTCGTAGGGTCAAGAGTAGTAAAGGTAAACGTACCATTTAAATTGTTTACCAGGGCATGTGGCATGTTGCTGTAATTAAAACCTGCATCAATACCAGGCTTTACAGTCTCTTCCCATACACCACTACCAATGTTACCATCGTCAGCTACAAATTCTACGTAGTAATCATCCTCCTGGGCGTTCTCTGTGTTAGAGACCTTGACCAGATAGCCATCTTTACAAAAGTTAGGTAGCTTGCTAACGTCCTGTACAGTCTCAGTGAAAGCATGCATGCCATCACCTGCTACACCACCACGAACGGTGATACCGTTAAAGGCAGCAGTAGCACTCAAGAACAAACCGTTACCAGTAGGAGTAGCTGTAACAGTAGAGTACTTAGCTTCAATAGCGGTCTTGAGAGAACCTAGGACACTGTCAACAGTAATCTGTCCTTTGTTAGCATTTCTTGGCGTACGATACACTGCAGCGTTGCTGTCAGCGTAGCTTTGATAAGAAGATACAGCACTGATAGTAACTGTGTAGTTCTGACCACCAACAGCGACTGTGATAGTTGTACCGTTTGTGACATCATCACCTGTGTCTTGTAAGACAACCTGTGCGGTATAACGAGTCTTGTAGGTAGGATTAGTACCTGCTGCAGGTGTGTTAGTTTGAATGATCTGTGCGTTAACGGTTACAGTACCCTTAACACCATTACTACCTGTAGCAGTACTGAAGAACTGAGTCTGTCCAGTAAAGGCTGCAGTGTCGCTGTTCTGTTCCCAAGTGTTGCTGCTAGTACCTGCCTTAACAACAGTAAGAGACTCTGCTCTAAACTTAGTACTAGAGGTTAGAGTAGAGTTACCCAAAGAAACTACATACTCACTGTTGTAAGCCACAGAGTCTACAGTCACAAAACCATAGTGACTTTGAAACGATGGAGTAGTCCTTGCTTTGGTTACAGTTTTATCAGGGTTAGCAATAAAAGTGTAATCGTTAATAGTAAGAAGCCCGTAGGGCTTAGTGCTACCAGTGGTTCTAGTAAGGTAGTTGAGATTAGCCCCACTAGCAACGTTAACTGTTTGTTTAGAACCATCGGACAAATCCCATACAATAATTTCAGGAGTGTTACCTGAGGTGATTTGAACGATATACTTGTTGTCATCATCACGAATGATGTCAAACCACTGACCGCCATCTTCGGCGTCAGCTAGTTTGCCAACGTACTCACCTGCTGGTCGTTTAACCAAACCAAAGGTAACGTCAGGGAGTGCATTGTGACAAGTCCGAAGTTGTCCAGGAAACTTGATAAAGTCGGGTTGCTGTGATACACCACCCAAGAAGTTTGGAATACGTTGATTGACTGCTGGCATTATCGTTTAAGAGCTTGGAACGGTTTGTAGGCAGTATAAGGACTACGCAGTCGAGCGTCATTGAACATGTTGTAATCACCCTGCTGGGTGTCATACTCAATAGCATTTGCACGAGCGTTTACTTCATCAATCTGCAGAATCTTAATTGTATCAGCATCGCTGACCATACGGCCTGCAGCTTGACGAGCAGCACGAGCAGTGATGTAGTCACGGAAAGCTTGAGGAATGTCATCAAACTCATAGAACCAAACTACATCAACATACAAGATGTCTTCGTCTGTAAATTTAAATGTATGATTGTACCGGTCATACAGCTTACCTTCACGCCTAGAGACGTCGTAGGTATCTGTGTGTTTATACTTGTTAACATCCACCTGAAGAGCAGCAGGAGGAATCACCACCTCGTCGTTACTGTCAACAGTGAAGGGTACTTCGTATTCTGTATTGTACACCCAGCCCTCAGATTGAACTTCACGGCATACCTGTCGGAGCGTGCTTTGCGCGATAGCGACTTCAGGGCTTTGGGTGGTTAATGTGTTGACCGGAGTTTCTCCGACACTCATTAGAATAGAGTTAACAGCATCCAGTTCGGTGGATGAAGCGTAAGAAGGAGTTGCCATGATATAAAAAAAGGGCTCCCGAAGGAGCCCCAAAGAGATCAGAATGCTGCGTCAGCAGTGTTGGTAGCGTGAAGCTCAACACAAGCAGCAGGGTTCAGGTAGTCAGCGCCCATGGCGAGACGACCCAGGATCACGTCACCCTGATAGATCACGGAGACGTCGCCCGAGGTGACCTGCACCTGGGGTCCAATGGTTTCAACCACACCGGCTGCTTCGCGCTGGAAGATAAGTCCGCAGGACTTGGCGAAGGAGGTGGAGTTACCATAGTTGTTGTTGATACCGGTGACGGAGTTCCGGCCATCTTCAACAGACTCACCCACGAAGGAGCCAGCGTTGTCGATGGTGGAGCTGGTACCATACTTGCCCTGGAACGGAATGTTCATGGACTTGTAGATCTTGATGCCAGCGATGGACAGGACACCTTGGCCGCTTTGCAGCGCGGTACCCTGCTCGTCACGGTTGATCAGAGCGTTAGAAGAAACGTTCTCGATCAGCTCATAGTACTGACGAGGAGAGAGGACGGCAACACGTCCATCTTGAGACACACCCTTCTCATCCAGAACAGCAGCGGCTTCAAAGAAGGCGGCCACAATCTTGGTGGAGTCGAGAGCATCAGACAGAGCACCGGTACCAGAGCCAACCTGGATCTGGGTACCACCGGGCTCAACCTTACCGGTTGCGCTGATGGGGTGAGCCTTACGTGCACCGCGAGCGATAGCACGGAAGATCAGACGGTCATACTTTTCTGCGAGAGCATAGCCGATCTTCTTGGAGATCTCGCCACGCAGCTCGTAGTGAGCCAGGGTCTCATCGAGATCATACACGAAAGCAGAGCTGATGAGCAGGTCATCAACGTTGATAGTCTTCTCTGCCACCGGGGGATCACCCGAACCAAGAATGGGGGTGCCAGGCGTATGGAAGGAACTATCCATGCGACCAGTGTAGATGAACTGGAGGCTCTTGCCAGACTTCAGGGTACGCTTCATGACGAGGTCACGAGCGATCGTGTTGTGCTGGAAGCCTTTGAACATCTCACCAGAGAAGAGCTTCAAGTATAGCGCATACTTGTCAGTTGCGCCATCATAGCCAGTACCGGTGGATAGGTTAATCCTACCCAGGGCTGACTGAGTTGCGTTAGCCATTGTTAAAAGAGTAAAGTAAAT
>BCSF01000562.1_pt1 | contig 14073 bp, 23 predicted proteins | sample 1016431 | NCBI WGS metagenome assembly BCSF01 (sample SAMD00045685;SAMD00045686;SAMD00045687;SAMD00045688;SAMD00045689;SAMD00045690;SAMD00045691;SAMD00045692;SAMD00045684;SAMD00045690;SAMD00045691;SAMD00045692;SAMD00045684;SAMD00045685;SAMD00045686;SAMD00045687;SAMD00045688;SAMD00045689, study...
TATGCGTTACCGGATTCTTATACTTCTGGTACACCAGTTTTTAGCTGGGCAGGAAATGATGCTGATGGCATCTACATCTGGGGCGCCCAACTAGAACAATCCTCAACCGCTGGCGAATACGTCAAAACCACCTCAACCATTAACTCTGCTCCACGGTTTGACCACAAGGTTATCAGGACGACGACTAACCTTCTTACTTACAGTGAGGAGTTTGATGACAGCTCTTGGGGTAAAGCTCAAAGCTCTGTTACTAATGGATTTGAAGCGCCAGATGGATCATCTAGTGCTGAAAAACTGATAGCTAACACAGTATTTATTCGTCATCGTGTCTCACAGTCAAAAACTATTACGGCAGGTGGTACTTACACAATTAGTTGTTATGCAAAAGCTGGGGAATATAATTACGCGACTGTTGTTTTTGGAAAAGGAGGATCACCATATACCAGAGGTGGTAGTACCGTAGATTTAACTACTGGAGAAATTACAGCTTATGTTGTTGATTCACCAACTTCCGTAGTTAGACATGCTGCACAAGACGTTGGGAATGGTTGGTGGAGGATCTCTGTTACAGTACAAATTGATGGTACAAGTACAGACGGTTATGTCGAAATAGGTGTCAGTTCGACTGCCGCTAATTACTCTAGTTTTGCAGGTGACGGAACCTCCGGTATTTACATCTGGGGCGCCCAGTTAGAGCAGAACTCCGACGTTGGTCCTTACGTCAAAACCGAAGCTAGCATTGCTACAAAGGTTGACGCAGAACCCCTCGGGTTGTTGGTGGAGGAAAGTAGGACTAACTTGCTGACGTACAGTGAAGATTTTACTGGATATTCAAAAACTTCAGCCAGTGTCACTTCAAATCAAATAACTGCTCCAGATGAAACTCAAACAGCAGATTTACTTACCTGCACGTCTACCGGTAGTTTTAACGGTAGAGTAAATTTTATTGCACAAGATCAGATTGCCGTAATTTCTGTATTTGCCAAAAAAGGTAGTACTGATTGGCTTCATATTACTATAGGAGCTCCTGGCGGTATAGCCAGAAGGTGTTGGTATAATCTGGCTACAGGACAAATTGGAGGCACAAGAACCGCCAGTGGCGGTGGTGGTACGCTTTTAGATCAATCAATGGTTGATCAAGGAAATGGCTGGTATCGCTGTATTTTAGCTGCTGACTGTGGTTCCGGTAATACTTGGATTGGCGTAAGTTTATTCCAACCAAGCGATAATGACACTGATACAAATGCAACTGTTGGTAATTCAATATATCTTTGGGGCGCACAAGTCGAAGTCAGTTCCTTCCCAACCTCCTACATCCGCACCTCTGGCTCAACCGTTACCCGCTCAGCTGACTTAACCAGCATTGAGGGTAATGACTTTGGGACGTTTAATCTTGTTCAGTATAGTGAGGATGGAACACAATCCAGCTGGAACACGTATAGTGCTAGCGTTACACCTAACGCAACAACAGCGCCTAATAACACTTTAACTGCAGACAAAATTGTTGTTAATAATGCTGTGAGTGGAAACGACGCTTATCTGCAATCTTATACCATTACAGCGAACGCAGTCTCTACTGTTTCCGGTTATTTTAAAGCAGGTGAATTTCCGGCTGTTCAGCTTGGATCTAGTCAGGGTGGCAATGGATTTTTCGCTGTTTATAATTTACTTACTGGGGTAAAAATATCTAGTACTAATACAGGCACAGGTACTTTAACCGCAGAATCCATTGAACCAGCTGGCAACGGTTGGTATCAAATCTCTGTATCAGGCACTATTACTTCAGGTGTTACTAATGGTGCTTGGAGGATTGCTATTAAAGATGCTGCTGGAACAACTGTTACAGGAGATGGTACATCTGGTATCTATGTTTGGGGTGCTCAGGCTGAAGAGTCTTCAACCGCAACTCCTTACGTTAAATCCGACGTAACGTGGACTAGCCGTGCTTCTAATGCGACGTATTACGATTACACGGGTACGTTGAGAAAGAGCAGTTATAACCTAGTAGTACGCAGTGAAGAATTTGACAACGCTAGTTGGTCTAAATACCAAACCAGTGTTGTTGCTAATAATATTGCAGCTCCAAATGGTACTACAACCGCCGATAAAATTGTAGAATCATCTGCCAACGATTTTCACGCTCTTTATCAATCCGTAAGCGCAACTGCTAATACTACCTATACTCAATCTTGTTACGCCAAAAAAGGTGAACGTCGCTACATCAGAATGTATGTTGGCGGAAGCTCTGCTTGGTCTAGCCTTCCTCAAGCGACTTTTGATTTACAAGAAGGCACCGTCGTTAATGGTACTGGCACTATTGAAGATGCTGGAAACGGTTGGTATCGAGTTTCGTGTACAGGCACTTATGGCGTTTCAGGTGGTAGTACAACTTTTAATTTTGGTCCAGCAAATCCTAGCAATTTAGGTACTGTTTCTTACCAAGGCGATGGTAGCTCTGGTTTGTATGTTTGGGGTTATCAAGTTGAAACCGGTCCTTACGCTGGTGACTACGTTAAAACCACGTCTTCTGCCGCCTCAAGCGCCCGTAACGTTGCCTTCCTACCTGATGGAAGCGGTAACTTTGTAAGTGCTGGTGAGTTGTTGCTGGAGGATGCTGGGACTAACCAATTATTCTATTCCGAAAATTTTAGTAATTGGAGTCTAGTTAATCCTACTCTCACCTCTAACTACGCTACCGCACCTGATGGTACTAATACAGCAACCTTGGTAACGGGTTCTGGAAGTGCTTACGGTGGATTGATTCGTCAATATGCTGTGTCTATAGCTGCTACAGCAAACACAATCTCTGTATATGCAAAAGCCGGTACACACGATACTATTGGATTTAGATTAACGGGTAGTGGCCAAGAAAATAATAATTACGCAAGATTTAACCTTGTAACAGGCGTAGCTACAACTATTACTCCAGTAGGTGGTACAGTAGATCAACTGTATATGGAAGACGTTGGTAATGGTTGGTATAGGTGTGTTATGACTTACACCGCCGGAAGTTCTTCAAGCAACATTGCAGATATTGCTTTAGTAGAAAGCTCTAATGGCAATCATAATTGGACTGGTACTGGTAATGTCCTTCTTTGGGGCGCTCAAGTAGAGCACAGTTCATACCCCACCTCCTACATCCCTTCCTACGAAAACAGCACCGCCACACGCGCAGCTGACGTAAGTTCAAGCAGTTCCAACACGTTTGGTAATAGTTGGTTTAAATCCCTTAATGAAAACACTTTTTATGCTGAATATCAAAAGCCACCCGGCACTGGTCAAATATTGGAGGGATATAACGGCAGCAGCATTATTGGTATGTCATTAAGTCTCGCTCCAACAGCTCCCCGAACAACAGTAAGGCACGGTTCCGCCAGATGTGATACAGGTACCACTGGACTTCCTGTGTACATTGCAGGAACAAACAAGCACGTTGGAGCTACATCAGCTTCTGGGTCAGCCGCTGCAGCAAATGGAACGGTATCCACAACAGGCACACCAACACAAGCAGACTGGACTGTTGGATCTTCTATTTCAATTGGATATAGAGGCGCTTACAATACTGAGCACTGCAATACGACAATTAAACGCCTTACCGTCTGGCCAACCCGCCTCTCCAACGACACCCTACAAACAATTACCGTATAACAAATGGAAGAAGAACTCCTAGAAATCCCACCGTCCCCTGGTCCTTTCTTCCGGTTTACGGATGAAACCGCCTGGTTGACGGCAGCTAAAGCAGCTGGTTTCGTCGCTGACTTCCCCGTCTACGATGAGGAAGGTAACGAGACTGGCACCGAAGAAAAAGTTGTACAATACACCCACAACTACGCCCTTGATGTTGTCGGCACGATCACCGTTGGTGGTGAGTGGGACGAAGAAGGCAATGAAGTTGTGGCACCTACCACTCTTGATGGTTTCCACGTTAACTACGTTGGTGAACTGCCTGAGGGGTGGGAAGCATTTGAAGTAACTCCAAGTACACCCTATCGAGTATTCGCATGATTACCCTTATTCGTCCCGTTCTTATGTCGTTCCTTAATAGCGACAAAGTTAAGCGCCTCATCGTTGATCTTCTGCGTAAGTTGGCTGAGCAATCGGACAACACCGTTGACGATCAAGCTGTTGACTTTATTGAACGCGGTCTCTTTGGCGGCTGATGGACTTGGGAGCACCACCGGTACTGCCGGTTCTAAGGCTCCCTGAGCCGCCTCTACTACCCCGTCCGGTACTGGAGGTACCACGAGCTACTTTACCCACCTACAAGCCGCTTGTAGTGCCTCCTAACGACCTTCGTCCGCCTCCGGGTGTACGGGGTACGACACCATCGGAGGAAAAGAAGGCGGAAAAGCCTAAACCTAAGCCTACTCCGCCACCTCCTAAACCACCACCAATACCCTCACAAGTTCGTTACGTTGACGTACCGGGTACAGATATTACTGTGCCTTTACCGAGTAACGAAATCTTAGCTACGGCTACAACGACAGCTACTGTCTCAGTTGCAGCCACCCTTACAGCTACTGCAGTCTTTAAACGGACAGTTAGCGTCCTTAAACCTATTATTAAGAAACTGCTAACTAAGAAAAATGCACAAGACAAAGAGCTTCCTGAATGAGTTCTTTAGTGAAATTGTTAAGGCACTTGTGCTCGTGTGGAGTGCTGGTGTCCTAACAGCTTCCTACATGGGAATGCTACAGAAGATGGATCCCACGTTCGTAGCTAGTTTGCTTAGCGGCACTCTAGCTTCTTACGGGATCAGTCGGATGGACACCAAGAAAACTTCGGAGCCACCTAAATGAAAAAGCTATTTCTATTGCTGTTGTTGGCTTCCCCTGCAGCAGCTCAAACTGTTACCCCACAGTTCACCCAGGGGTCAATGCAATCCACTACTACCACCACCCAAACCATCACTGAGACCATTGCAACTGAGGTGTACGGTGGTGCATACTCATCATGGTCTGGAACAAATGTAACCCCAAGCGGGGATATAACCGACTCCGCAACTACTTGGTCGGTGACCACAGCTGGCGAACAGTTTCAACTGGAGACTGTGACCCGAGCAGCAGGGATCGTAGAGACAATCGACATCACCCGAGACATCGAAACTACCTCTACTACTACCTCGCTCTCTGTGTTCTCGCAATAACTCCGGTTAAAGCAGAAGAACCACAAGTTAGCAACACAGCAAATCCCATCGCAGCGGCTACAGGTAACGTAACGAATCAAGCTGTCCAATTCCAGAACAATGGTGCCCCTAGTAGACAACAGTTTACCGGCGGTAACTCGTGTAATGGAACGACAATGACAGTATCCCCATTTTACATGGGTAACGATACGTTGCCACAAGGCTACACCCGTAATAACAACTACGGTATGCAGCTTAATTTCTCCGTACCTTTAGATGGAGGAATGATTGAGCAGTGCAAAGCGATTGCTAAACGACACGAAGAAAAGCTCCGACTTGATTACGAGTTAGTGCGAGCTTTGAAGTGTACTGAGATTATGAAGGCAGGATTCACCTTCCGTCCTGGATCTCGCGTTGAAGTGTTGTGCCACGATATTGTGCCTATAGTATCACTTCAAAACAAATGATGGAAGCCGCTGTTTCGGCTGTTGTGGCGGTTATCGCCGGTCTTGCAGCAGTCACAAACCGTCTACACACAAGAATAAACACTGTTCACGCACGCATTACTGATATGGACCGACGTGTGGATGGTATTGAACTGCGTATGGCTACTAATTACGTTGATAAGGCTGAATTCAAAGCAGGTTTACAACGTATGGAAGATCATATGGTCCGTATCGAAAATAAATTAGACCAAATCGTAATGAGAAACAGTTAACATGGCATACACCCTACTTGACACTTTTACTGGTAAGGTTATCAGTGAATATGAAACCGAAGCTCAAGCCGTTAAAGCTGAATCACGACTGGTTCACGAACCCGGTGAGCAGCGGTATGAAATTGTGGCTCCACCTGCACCAAAAAAGGTAAGCAAGAAGAAAGCCAATGTCGAACAAGAAGAAAGCAACTGAGGATCAGTTTAACGAGCTTCATAACCTTGTTACTTCTGAATTCCTACAGCGTATTAAAAGCGGTGAAGCCACCACGCAAGACCTTAAGGCGGCGTGTGACTGGCTTGCCAAGAATGATATCAGCGGTGTTGCGTATGAAGGCAACCCACTAGACAAACTAGCGACAGTCATGCCCAAGATAGATCCTGAAATGGTACAGAAGAGGTTGTATGGCTCAAAAAACTTCTGATTACTACAAGTCAAACCCAAAGGCACGACAGCGCCGACTAACCCAGCAGAAAAAATACAATAAGACTAATAAAGGTCTGAAGATTCGTACTGCTGCAAATAAACTCAACCGCAAACTTGGTACCTATGGCAATGGTGACGGTAAAGATGCATCTCACACCGGTAAAAACAAAGGAAAGCTTGAGACACCCTCAACCAATCGTCGCCGTCCTAGAACCGGTCAAAGATACGCATGACCCCACTGCTGCCATCACCTGATCACTACCTGCAAAATCTAATAACCATGACTAGCCCTGAAGCGAAACGTCTTTGGCGAAGAGCCATTAAGGAACACTTCAACTGTCAATGTGTCTATTGTGGAGAAACTTATGAATTACATGAACTTACTCTTGATCACGTTGTACCTCGTTTTTATGGAGGAGAGACAACTACAAGGAATTTGGTTCCATCCTGCAGGAAATGTAATCAGAACAAAGGTACCAGTAACTGGTTATCTTGGATGAGAGCAACATTTGGTATTACACCCCGAGAAAACCTTATTTTATCGCATATCAAATAACTTATGAGCAACGTACTAGAAGCCCTACAGGGCGACTTTAAAGTATTTCTACAAGCCCTGTGGTCGCAGCTAGACTTGCCGGAGCCGACAAGAGCACAATACGCCATTGCTGACTACCTACAACACGGTCCTAAACGTCTACAGATTCAGGCGTTCCGTGGTGTTGGTAAAAGTTGGATTACTGGTGCCTTTGTGCTCTGGACTCTGTTTAATAATTCGGAAAAGAAGATCATGATTATCTCCGCTTCTAAAGAGCGTGCAGACAACATGAGCATCTTCCTTCAAAAACTTATTATTGAGACACCTTGGTTAACTCACCTCAAGCCTAAAAATGATGATGCTCGTTGGAGCCGCATTTCGTTTGATGTTGCCTGTAGCCCTAGCCAAGCTCCTTCTGTTAAGTCTGTGGGTATTACTGGTCAGCTGACTGGTTCACGTGCTGACTTGATGATTCTAGATGACGTGGAGGTGCCTGGCAACTCTATGACTGAAATGATGCGTGAGAAACTGCTTCAACTCTGTACGGAGGCTGAATCAATTCTTACGCCTAAAACCGACAGCCGAATCATGTACCTCGGCACACCACAGACCACCTTTACCATCTATCGTAAACTTGCAGAACGTAACTACCGCCCCTTTGTTTGGCCTGCTCGTGTTCCTCGCAAGCTTGCTAACTACGAAGGACTAATTGCTCCCCAGCTCCAGGAAGACATCGACATGGGTGCCGAACCGTGGAGTGTAACTGACCCTGACCGCTTTAGCCATGAAGATCTTATCGAACGTGAAGCATCAATGGGACGCAGCAACTTCATGTTGCAGTTCATGCTTGACACAAGCCTTAGCGACGCTGAGAAATTCCCACTCAAGATGGCTGATCTTATCGTCACCAGTGTTAATCCTAAGTCCGCTCCTGATGACATCATCTGGTGCAGCGATCCACGAAACGTCATCAAAGAACTCCCCACTGTTGGGTTACCTGGAGACTATTTCTACTCTCCAATGCAGCTCCAAGGTGAATGGGGTCCTTACCAAGAAACAATCTGCTCAGTTGACCCGTCGGGTCGTGGTACAGATGAAACGGCAGCAGCTTATATCTCCCAACGCAACGGTTATTTGTACTTGCACGAAGTGCGAGCTTATCGAGACGGATACTCAGACAATACGCTTCTGGACATTCTAAAAGGGTGTAAGAAGTACAACGTTACTAAACTTGTCGTTGAGACTAACTTTGGTGACGGTCTTGTAGCCGAACTATTTAAAAAACACTTACAACAGACACAACAAGCAATTGACGTAGAAGAGGTACGAGCAAATGTCCGTAAAGAAGAGCGTATTATTGATGCCCTTGAGCCTGTCCTTAATCAACACCGCCTTGTTGTTGATCGTTCTGTCATCGACTGGGACTACAACTCAAATAAAGACGACGCTCCAGAAAAACGTCTCCTCTATATGCTCTTCTATCAGATGAGCCGTATGTGTCGGGAAAAAGGTGCAGTCCGTCATGACGACAGATTGGACGCACTTGCACAAGGTGTTAAATATTTTACAGACGCCATGTCCATCTCGGCACAAGAGGTAATAAAACAGCGTAAACGGGACGACTGGAACGACATGCTAGAAGCGTTCATAGACGACCCACAACAGGCTGTAAACCACCTTGCTTTAGGTATGACCTTAGAGCAAAGAAAACAAGCTAGGGGGCTTTCTAGAGGCCAGTCACCGACTTGGATTTAACCAACCCGTTATGTATACAGGAAGAAGGGTGGACTTCCTGTGTTGGGGGAGACAACAAATCTCCCCCTTCTTTTCTTTACCGACAGTAAACCGAACAAGGTTTATTTTTCCACCATTATCCCCACCACTAAATACGGCTTGTTTCCGTTTTACTACTGTATGTCCACCGACCACCACACCGTACAACTTGTTCACCACACTAACAAAGGTGATGATCTTGTAGCTTATATGGCACGAGTATCTAACCCAAATAATCAGAACAACACTAAGACAAGTGCTCGTCTGATTAAATACCTCATCGAACACCAGCATTGGAGTCCGTTTGAGATGGTGAACATGTGTGTAGAGATTGAAACTACACGGTCTATCGCAGCTCAAATACTGCGTCACAGATCGTTCAGTTTCCAAGAGTTTAGCCAGCGTTACGCCGACGCTACACTGCTTGGTACCGGCGTTATGCCGGAGCTACGCCTGCAAGACACCAAGAACAGGCAGAACAGTATTGAAGTAGAAGAACAAGACCCGTTCCTTCAACGGTCTATTGCTGACCTTTACAAGCACTCAGAACGAGTGTATAAGGAGCTGTTAGAAGCAGGAGTAGCAAAAGAGTGTGCACGTGATGTTTTACCGTTGTCACAGCCTACTCGGATGTACATGAACGGTACTCTTCGTAGCTGGATTCACTATTGTCAGCTTCGGTGTGCTAACGGTACGCAAAAAGAACATAAAGTAATAGCAGACCAGTGTAAACAGCTAATAGCTATGTGTTATCCGCAAGTGTATGCGGCAGTATGGGCAGATGTGTAACCTTTTTCTTAATATGTGCATCGTTGGACTGGTTCAAACCGGTCCTTCGACGTATTTCTTACAAACTCTTACTGATACCGGTGTTATTCGGTCTTATGTGGTCTATGAAGCTGATTATTGTCGTTCTTTTGGCAACGTTTGTAGCCGTAGAGGCGGCTCACCTGAATTATCACAGAGCTAACTGCGCTAAACCGCAGATTTTTGACAAAAATTTCTGAAGCCTATTAACGCATACGCAGCGCCGCAGCTACCCCCAGGGGGGTGTGCCCGTGTGGCGCCTGTGGCACGCAGCCCCCGCCAGTGCTCGCCCGTTGTAACCCGCGCAACACCGGCGCTACGCCGCGTTACACCGGCTCCAAACCGGCTCGATGCTGGCTCGAAACCGCTGTGGCTGCCTCGGTTTGACGCGATCTGTCGCGGCTCATCAGGACATCTTATGGGACAGATAAGCATTGGTGATAACCACTGCACTGCAACGGTTTTGAGCCAGTGTTATGCCAATGATAAGCAGCACTTATGGGGTGACCAGCCACAACCGGCTCGATGCCGTGTATACTGGTGGGACAGCAGCTGGCTGAACGGTTACGCATACTCGACTCTCCCTGTTAAGGGGGAGGAGAGTCTCGTAAGCTTCACCGCCAGCTCTGCTCAGAACCTTGACAACCGCATAAGCAGCTCGTTACAGTGGTGGCGACCAACCCCGTGGGTTCCTGGGGTGAGAGCTGGTAGACACATCAAGCGGCGAGGCACAGCCGCTATACAAGTATGCTCATGCCACCGAGCGTTTCGCTACGCTCAACAGGCTAGTATGCATCGGCGTACACCAGGGTTCGAGTCCCTGGCTAGTCATTGGGTCAACAAGGACCCATCAATTCACTCGCTTAACATTTCATGTTCTTCACTGTCACTCGTCGTACCTCTGACGCTGTTGCTAACCTCATGGTCTCGCCTGTTCTTGGCGTTGCCCTGGTTGAGTTCGCTAACGGCTACAGCTACGAGTACACTGGCGTTAGCCGCCGTGCTATCGCTAACCTGCTGCTCAACCCTAACATGAGCCTTGGGTTTTGGGTTAACCAGAACTGCGTTGCTCCCAAGCGTACTGCTTGCCTGAGCCTCGCCTGATGTAGGTTACACTGAGGGCATACGTGCCCTCTCTGTAGCCCACAAGCTACGCTTGTTCACTTGCTTACATACACACATGACCATGCATGACGCTCTCGCTGCTCGTTTCACCGATGCAGATGAGATCAAGGACGTAGCCAACTATGGCTGCGCTGCTGGTGTCTCTGATTTCATCTACTACACCGAAACCTCTGCCTTCTATGATGAGCACGAGGATGAGATCCTTGATTACCTGTCCGACTGTGGCATTACTATCAAGGACTTGTGCGATGAGAATGACACTATCGCTATGCTCAAGAACACGCTAGTCTGGTGTGTTGTTGAGTGCTGGTGTCAAGCACAACACATGGCTAACGAGCTTGAGCGTGAAGCTCTCGCTGCCTGATAGTTACACTGAGGGATTACGATCCCTCTCTGTAGCTCTCATGCTACATGTTCACAACACACACTAACATGCAAGCACCCACTGTCTCTTACACGTTCTACCTCAAGGACGCACACATGTTCTACTGCAAGCATGATGATACCATGAACTTTATCATGGATGACGACTCACGTCTTGAGGTCGGAGGTATCAACGCTGATCAGATGATGCAATGCATTGGCAATGCTATATGCGCTAAGGATAACATCCTTGATGAAATCAAATCGCTCAAGCCTTATCAAGTTGAGCGTGTTCAAGAGATGATCACCAACCTGCAATCCTTCCTTGACAAGCACAACAAAACTGATGACTGATATGGAATACCAAATTCTTTACACCAACGGGCGTGATGTTTCCGCCTGTGAGTATGTGACTGCACGGTCACACATGGAGGCATGGAGCAAGGGTGCTGCCCGTGCTCAAGGACGTGAGCGTGTGCTCAACGTTTACCCTCTCAACATGCAAACTTACAAGGAGTTCTGATGATGTACAATGACACCAAGGTATACATCAGTGTACCTTTCCATGAAAACCTGTACTGTAGTAGTTATCTCGCCACTGAGATGTGGCCTGAAGATTATTACGAACTACTTGAACTTATCGCTGACGATTACGAATGACTGAAACTAACATCATCCTCGCAGTGATTGGCTGCGTTGGTCTACTCTCTACCCTTGCTGTCTTCTCCCGTGCCAACAATGCTAACGCCCGTTATGAACGCAGACTCATGCGACAGCGCAACGTTGTCGATGTGGCACATGTGGATGAGTGATGCTATGTGGTGCTTAGATGCACCGTGGCAATCTACTATCAACAAGTCCAGCTTAGGTTATTCAGATAAGCTGGCAATGTACCTTGATTGTGTTGACTTCCTCAATGACTAGATCTCGTGAATGGCTGCTACTCAATGCAGTCGAATCGTGGTTGTACCACTATGAACGTGCCGGTAATCATGAGACTGTGCAGCTATACAAACAGTTGCAATCAGAGTTCCATGATGCATACATGGCTACAATTACCAAGGACGCAGACACACCTGCACCTAAACCCTCTCGCAAACGTACAAAGAATGTTTCACAATCATCCGCCGAAACTGTATGAAGTAACCCTAAGTTCAGGCACTATGCATCTATTAGCGCCCGATTCTGAGTCAGCTGCATGGATGGCTTTAGAATTGTCCCATGAACGTGATGACGAACTACTTAATGTGAGGCAAGCTGATGAGTGGTAAACGTGAGTATTTTCCCAACAACTGGCAAGAGTTCAAGGACGCACCTGATGATGTGTTCCAACAACACTCTTACGAAGAGATCATGGAGTGGAAGGTAGCAGGTTGGGAGCTACCTGGCTCTGTCGCTTGTATCATCCGCGTACATGACAGCGACGGTAAAGTCAAAGAGCACGTGTACCAACGTGAACACGCTGCTAAAGAGAAAGTACGCAAGCTTATGAAGACTCCGCACATTGAATTCACAGTGTGCAATCATGAGTCAATCCACCACCTTATCATGGGACCTTTTGATGATGACGACGATGAGTGAAGCCACCCTCACCCGCCGCACTGAGCAGCTCGCTGCTGAGATTGCTGCACACCCACATCGTGAAGAACTGTTGCAACTAATGTATGAGCAACAGTGCGATGCTATCCTTGATGATTACACCACCATCCTTAACTAGCCTATGCCAACACCCGCTGAGATTGAAGAACAGCAAGCCGTAGAACGTGAGCAGATTACATACGGTCTAGCACGGTATGACGATAACGTCATCAAGCTCGAAGACAAGACGTATGCATCTGCTACTGACTACGGCACTGGTCTCATTCAACAACTGCTACCTGCTGTAGCTCAACGCCTCGAAGAGAAGAAGAACAGACTCGAAGAAGGTAAAGCAGGTGTTAGTTATCGTGAAGTCAAGCAGTACATTGATGACTTAGATCGCCTTGTCATTGCTGCCATTGGTTGCAAGATTACGTTTGACTATGTGTTTGGGTACAAGAAAGACTCCAACACTGTTGCAAGTGTAACTGCTGCAATCGGATGTGCACTTGAGGATGAGTGCAGGTTCCGCTTCTATGAGCGCACTGCACCTGGGTTATTCCACAAGATCAAAGAACGTTACTTCCACTCTGCTTCAGGGACGCACCAAAAGGTACGTACTGCACGGCAGAAGATGAACAAGTATGACGTTGAGTGGAAGACATGGCCAACCCAAATGAAGGTACGCATTGGTGGTTACGTCCTGGATGCAATCATTGAGTGTAGCCATTGGTTTGATCGTATCACCATACGCAACAAGAAACGTACTGTGGGATACATCATCCCCTCAGCTGAGCTGATGGATCGTAAAGACCAGATCCTTGAGGAGGCTCGCAAGTTCACGGCTACTGCTTGGCCAATGATCATCCCTCCCATGGACTGGTCAAATGATGAGGTCGGAGGTTACTACCTCGGATCGCTGCAAACCCAGTACCAGCTTGTGAGGAGGGGCGATCGCCAACTAAAACAGGGGGAAACACCTCTCGACTTCCTGAACAAGATTCAGAGAGTTGCTTACCGCCTGAACCCGTTCATCGTGGATGTAGCGGAGAAGTTGATGGAGAAGGGTGAAGCAGTTGGGAAGTTCCTTCCTATCATTGAACTGCCCATACCTCCTAAACCAGTAGACATTGCGGAGAACAAGGATTCAAAGCAAGCCTACAAAAGAGCAGCAGCTGAGGTTATGAACAAGAATGCACAAGCTTTCAAAAGAGCTTGTCGCACTCGCATGACCATGGAAGCAGTTGCGAGGTTTAAGGATAGAGAGAAGTTCTACATCCCGTGGTCGTTTGATTATCGTGGTCGAACTTACCCTATCCCTGCTTTCCTCACACCACAAGACACAGACTTCGGCAAGTCACTACTTAAATTCTATGAAGAAGCTTTTGTAGATGAGTATGCTGAGGGGTGGTTAGCTTTCCAAGTAGCTACTACCTTTGGTCTTGATAAAGCTCCTATGTCTGAGCGACTAGCATGGACGCGGGCTAATCATGACCTTATCACAATCATCGCTACTGATCCACTCTCAAACATACCTGAATGGGAGGGTGTCGATGAACCTTGGCAGTTCCTTGCAGCTTGTGAGGAGTACTATCATTGTTGTATTAAATGTGATCGTTCACATA
>BCSF01000563.1_pt1 | contig 14042 bp, 8 predicted proteins | sample 1016431 | NCBI WGS metagenome assembly BCSF01 (sample SAMD00045685;SAMD00045686;SAMD00045687;SAMD00045688;SAMD00045689;SAMD00045690;SAMD00045691;SAMD00045692;SAMD00045684;SAMD00045690;SAMD00045691;SAMD00045692;SAMD00045684;SAMD00045685;SAMD00045686;SAMD00045687;SAMD00045688;SAMD00045689, study...
AATATATCCAGCGCTTGACCCATCTATATTTGAGATAAAATTCCCAAATTCTGATATTAGAGGGCAGGTGATAACTCAATCATTCTAAGGAGATATAAATGATTTATAGAATATACGGACAAAAAGATACTACTATTTACGAACATCGTAAAAACCAAAACACAGGCATAGATTCAGTATTAGAAATTACAAAATTCTTTGATGAAGATACGGGAAATCTGCCTGTTGGTAATAGTAGAATACTAACAAAGTTTGATTTATCACCGATATCATCATTAATATCAAATGGTGATATATCAGGTACAAAGAAATTTTATCTAAATTTATCATCAGTTGATGAACTAGAAGTTCAATCCGAATATGAATTAGATATTCATATGGTATCTGGTAGCTGGAGCAATGGTATTGGTAAATTCAACCATACTCCAATAACCAAAGATGGGTGTAGTTGGGTATATAGAAATGATAATGAAGTGTGGAGTGTAACCGAAGCGCAAATATTTAATGGTGTACAATCGATATCCATACCAACTGAGGGTGTTATTCTATATGGTGGATTTGCAGAAGGAACTGGTTCGATATTTCTAACACAATCCATAAATGATATTAGGGGTAATGAACCCACTGCGTTTACAGATGGTGATAAGTTAGTTATATCAGCATCCAACTTCGCAGGTACTACATTAGTATTCCCAGCACAATTAGATGAAAACAAAACATATGGAGTTCAGTTTCAAATTAATCCAGGTTCATTTGATGATATTCAATTTAGGGTATTAGATGCCGATGGTGTACTAAAAACTGATGGCGATTACGAAGGATTCGTAGGCGCAATTACAAGCCCATCTACACAATCATTTGATTTAACATCAACGACTGCAGGAGAATATCAATTACAATTTACATTTTTTGATGGTAATGGTGATGGAACATCAACGACTGGTTCATTTGATGAATTATACGTTTATGAGAAAAATGGTAATACAATTGCTTACGAAACATTTGCATTAAATGAGGGTGGTTTTATTTTAAGAAATGTGATTAAAGAAGATTCTTCTGAATTACCAAGAATGTTTTCATCGGAATCTAAACTAAATTTATACGCAGATAATATTAGTGGTGGGGATGCATCATACATTGAAACCCTATCAACTGATTTAGAATATACTTTAAGTTGTGAAGTTGACCCTGGTGGTTATCCTGAAATTGGATTTACAATATACGACCCTAATGGTTTAAAATATAGAAGTGGTGTAACAAGCCTATCATCATCATTTACAACACCACAAACTCAATCTATAACATTTACACCACAATATAATGGTGATTATATATTTGCATATACATTCTTTGATAGTGGTTCTGCCGGAGCAAGTGGTTCATTAGATAACTTTAAAATTGAATTTTCTGGCTCAATAGTAGTACCACCAATAATAGAGGCGGCTTATACTGAAAACGAAGGTGGGGCTACTTGGTATACATCATCAGTAAGTAACACAACTGTATCTAAAACATTTAACAAATATACAACAGATTTAAATGTAGACGTTACCGATTATGTAAATGATTGGTTAAGTGGTAGTAGAGAGAATAATGGATTCCTTATTAAAAGACCATTATCAGCTGAGACTGGTTCAATGAAATATGGTTCATCTAAATTCTTTTCAAATGAATCAAACACAATCTATGTACCTACCTTAGAGGTAAGGTGGGATAGTGGTTCATTTGAAACCGGCTCACTTAGTGAACTTACCGATGATAATATTACATTATATGTAAATAATATACTTACTGAGTACAAAGAAACTTCTAAAGCAAAACTTAGATTAAATGGTAGGGCTAGATACCCACAGAGAACATTCTCAGATTCATATCCATATACCACTATTAAATATTTGCCGGAAACTACTTATAATCAAGTAAAAGATATTGAGACCAACTTATCAATAATTCCATACGATACCACATATACTAAAGTAAATTGTGATTCTAATGGAAACTATTTTGATTTTTGGTTTAATACACTTCAGCCAGAAAGATTCTACCAATTTGATTTCAGAGTAGATAGAAATGGTAAGAGTGAGTATTTTGAAGGACCTATATTTAAAGTGATTAGATAATGGCAGAAACTAATATAGATAAAGTTGCAGAAAAGATAGAGAGACGGGAAATAAAGAGAAATTTCTCCAATCAAATTATATCATATGGATTACCCGAAGATGGTAAACTGAAATATGGATATAAAAAGCTACCTGCTGTAACAACTAGATATGAACGTGAATCTTACAATAACACCATAGATGGGCTGAGTGATGAACTTCTAAGTGTACGTGGTGATTTAGGTATTACCGAACAATCATTAAATTATATAAAGTATAGTGAATCTATTGTAGCAGATGAATTTGTAGATGCGTTTAGTGGTAGATATGCAATAACAAGAAATGCAAAAACTCCAATTGGTAGAGATAGTTGGAGTGGGTATCAGAATCATCATATTTTGAATGTTTACAAAACACCTGCGGCAGCCAACAATAGTGATGATAATGCTAGAAAATTCAGGAACCCTGGTGGTTTAGAAACTGTTCCATTTGATGATGCTGAAAAAGGACCTAGTTTAAAAAATGGTGGATATGTAATTACACCAGAACTTATTGAAAGTGGTAAGAGTATAAAACTTACAGTAATTATGGGTATCGGAAATGAATTAATCGATTCTAATGGAGACAAACTGTTTAAAAACGTTAACTTTAAATTAAAATTTAATAGAATACGAAAACCATATGAGCCAAATGTAAGTGAAGATATTGGAAATACTTTAATTGAAACAGTTCCAAGAGGAAGTTACGCATTTTTAAAATTAGAGTTTGATGTATTAAATTCTAAAATGCAAGAAGGTGATATTTGGGAACTTCAAGGAATGGTATCCACAGCATACAGAGGTGTGTTCTTCTACGGTGGCAAAACTATATTTAAAGTAGATGTAATTGATACCCCAACAACGCCAGCTAAACAAGTTCCTATGAAATCTACTAGATTAGTTCCACCCATTGTTGCGATGGATGAAGCTCAAGAAATGCCTGATACTTCGTACGAAACGCCATCATCGGGTGCTGGAAGCGGCGAGGGTGTTGGAGCAGGTGCTAGAAGCGGCGTAGGTGCTGGAAGCGGCGCAGGTGCTGGAAATGAAACATCCAATCGTGGTGCTGGTGTTGGTTCACTAGGTTCACCAATTGGGGGTGGTATAGGTGAAGGTAATCGTACTAATCTAAGACCACCAATCATCAGAGGGGGTAGATAAGTTATGGCAATAGATAGATATCAAAATAAAAATATACTTACTGAGGTTAATACCCCAGTAGATAATGTACAAACGTACTCATTTATTGATGCATCTCGTTTGAAAAAATCCAATAGACCTGTTAACAAAAATTTGCTAGATAATACTTGGGTTCACAAAACTATATATTCGGAAGATAACGTAGTTAATTCAACAGTGGCTAGATTAAAATATCAAACCACATCAACAGATGATGATAGTGATTATACTTACGATATACTATTAAATCCTGAGAAGGATGTTAGGATGGCAGATGTTGAACGTGGTACTTATAGTATTGTATATAACTTTTTAGAAGGATTATCACCATCTCTAAAAATAAAAAACACATCAGCTGATTCAACTGAAATAGAATTAGAAGTACAGGGTTCTGATAAATCATTAAAACAACTTTATACGTTCTTACAAGGTAGGGCTAAAGCTAAAGATAATGCATTGTATAAAGAAAACTTGGTTTTAAACTTTGGTAGTAATAATTTATTTACAATTACTGTTATTAGTTTTAACAACAATGATATAGTTGGTGAAGTTTCAAGATGGCCACAACACCCAACTGCTAAATTTAACGGAAACGATGTTACATACTTTCCATCTGAGGATGATGAGGATGAGCGTATATGGATTGAAGTTTATAAAAGAACCAGATTAACTACTGGTAGAGCTGCGAGATTTACTCCTACTGTAATAAATGATGAGATTAAATTCGTACAAGATAGAGATGAGAATGGTTCTCTTATATTTTTACAGAAAAATTCACAGATATTCGATTTAAGATATGATATTGAAGCTAATCTTAAAGTAAAGGATGATGTATTTGATAATATATACTATGGAACGCAACCATTTTCTAAGTTCAAATACTTCTCACCAGCGATAAATGAAGAAACTAAAATATCTAATGTAGTTGTAAAACTATACACAGAATTACCAGTAGAGTTATTTAATGAGCCAGCTAAAATATCATCAATAGTTAGAGATGATTATATAGAAAGAGTGTTGGTGTACCCATACATTAAAGAAGAAACATATGATAACTTTTCATATGCTAACTTTAATATTGATATGGGTAATTATGGTAAATCACAAGGTACTGATTTAAAAACATGGAATACGTTATTAGATTCAACCCTATCAACATCTCAACAAATTGTTGATAAATATTTAACTGGTTCATTTGGTACGACTAATTTAAATGTAGATTATTCTAATTTTAAAAACTTTGTAAATTATTCATCAGCAGTAGAGAGAGTAAATAATTTTAAATACAAATTAGAATTAGTAGAATCGTTTGATAAACGAATTAAAACCTTAAACTCAATAAGTGGTTCTCACGCATTAACAAATATATCACAATCTATTCAACGAAAGAATAATGTTATTAGTGGTATGGATGGGTGGGAACGTTGGATGTATTACGAAACTACTGGTTCGTTATATACACATTATAGTGCATCCGCTTATGTTATAAACCCTTGGCCACACTATGATGAGTTTCCAAAAAAACTTCATAGTGTAACATCATCTCAAGCAATATCTCATTTAAATGGGCTAATCGATTCAGCAAGTATATATGATGCTCTCAACGATAATAGGTTAACAAAAACAATACCATCATCAATTGTTGAGGACCCGCTAAATTCAGATTATATTTTGTTTATTGATATGATTGGCCATCACTTTGATATAACATGGTCGTATGTAAAAGCATTAACATCTATTAACGAACGTGAAGAACACCCATACGATGGTATGCCAAATGATATGTTATACGATGTTGCAAAATCTATGGGTTGGAAACTTACACATGGTAAAGACCGTTCCGATTTATGGAAGTTTGCAGGTGGTACTGACAAGTTTGGTAATTATGCTCAAACTGGTTCTTTACAAACCAAACCCGATGAACAACTTAATTATGAAGTTTGGAGACGGATTGTAAACAATATACCATATTTACTAAAAACAAAAGGTTCTCGTAGGGCGGTAAAAGCTTTGATTGCAACATATGGTATTCCACAATCGTTCCTATCAATCAGAGAATATGGTGGGCCCGCAATAGAAGATAAAAGACACATTTGGGAACATGATAGATTTGTATATCATCTAAGAATGGATACTGATAACTATATTACCACGCCGTGGGATAAGGTTGCAGATATTGAACCAACTACTTATTTAAATAGAGACCCTAATCCAATTGATACTATTGAAATTCAGTTCCAACAAAATTTAATTAGAACATCATCGTTATTACACAAAGGTTCTGATTTTGCAGTATTGTTAGAACCAACCTCAAGAACATCTGGTAAGGGTAGTATTCATTTCTATTTAAGTGGTAGTAATGGCTATAAATCAGCATCTATTGATAATGTACCTATTTTTGATTCTAAAATGAGTACTCTATTAGTACAGAGAGAGATATCAGTAGATGATATCACACAAGATAATGAATACAAAATTCAATATAGAAGAAATAGAAAAGATAGAATCACAACATCCGCTTCAGCGAGTATTTATATTGATGGTTCTACCGAATCATCATATAACGCTGCATGGACTGGTAGTGGTACAATAACGTTCAGTAATACATTACCAACATCCAATACCCCATCAATTTGGGCCGATGCTGAATATATGAGTGGTTCAATACAAGAAATACGATATTGGGCACAACCACTTAAAGATATTGTAGTTGATGAACATACCCTTTCTAGAGAATCATATCATGGTAACTCTGCAACTTCATCTTACTTTGATTTGAAGTTTAGATTTATACCAGATTCCCAATTAAAGAATGTTGATGAATCTTATGATGGTATCTTATCACAACACCCGAACCAACGAATTAGTGGTAGTGATTCAGGTTATATATTATCAGCATCTTTATTTAGTTTTGAATCTGATGATTTAAGAGGGGTAACTGAAGAGTATTATACTAAAGTTCCATCTGCTGGTGCTAACAATATTATGAATAATAAGGTTAGAATTGAATCTAATAAACTAACGGGAATTTTAGACCAAGAAAAGAAGAAAGAAAAATCTCAATACGATTCTGCGCCTGTTGATACAAACCAAGTTGGTGTATATCTATCGGCTACTGATATGTACAATAGTGATATATACAACCATACGGGTTATTTTGAGATTGATGATTACGTTGGTAATCCTGATAGAAGGCCGGGCTATACTGAACAAAATGAAGAATTAGACCACGTTCGTAGACAAGTATTTAAAAAGTATAGTTCAAAAAACTTAATCAATGGTGTGATTGATATGTTAGCACGATACGATTTTTCAGTATTTGAACAAATCAGACAAACAATGCCAGCGAGGGTGGATTACAACTCTGGTATATTAATTGAACCACATATCTTAGAGAGACCTAAGGTTAAATCAAAAACTAATTTATCATATACCCAACCACAATATGATACTGTAATAACCAATAATGTACCTGTAACATCTGAGTACATTGTTTATGATACAATCATAACCGCACCTCGTAGTGAGAGTGCAGAGTACATTCATTATGATACAGTCATAACCGCACCTCGTAGTGAAAGTGCGGAATACATTCATTATGATACAATCATAACTACACCTCATAGTATAAAAGCATCAAAACATGATTATACATCAAGTATTGATGCCAAAGTATTCACTGTAATCACTGCTCAAAAGGATGATTTAGAGAGTGTGGGTAATCCTAAACTTAAAGATACAATGTATTCACCATCAACATACAGATACACAATCCTAAATAGGTCAGCATCAGCTGATGTTGGATTTGGTGTAGGATGGACTACTGGTTCAAATGGGTATTGGAATTACAATGTAACCGCATCATCAGCACTCAATGGTAAACCATCTAAGTATGCACTTAAAAATGTATACTATTACGATACAGCTATATCAGCATCATTAAAACTGAGTAATTCATCATCATTAGTTCCTGCATCAGTATCTACCGATGAATTACCATTATCATTGGAAAACCTAAGATATTTGGGATGTAAGATGACATCCGATTCACTTACAACTAATTCACCAGATACACCAGATGGTAGACCTGTAATTGAGATATTTGAGGCTGACCCAAATGTACTTATTTATACATCACAAACTGCTGAAGAGGGTAATTTAGATGTAGATACTTCTACTGGTGAGTTGGTTCTTAAATTAGAAGATTTAAAAGTAAATGAAGATATTAAGTGGACTAAAGAACAACAATACAAAAAAGAAGTATCTGAATTCAGAAAGAAAGTTGAAAAATTAATTACTATTGAAAAATCAAGAAGAGTAGAGTTCGATATAAATTATGAAGAAGAGCTACTTAGATTTGAAATGGAGAAACGTAGACGGGATGAATTTGATATTACAAACAGACCAGATACTATCACAGGTGGACTTCCCGAACAACCACCATTAGACTTTGATGATGAAATTGGTAATGTTTAATATTTATTGATATGGCAAAAAGAAATCGTAGAAATAATCCATCAATGGATGTTGGTTTAAATATGAATGAAGTTGTTAGAGAACGACTTAACAAACCCCAACGTCCTTTTGTGGAATCTCCAATGTTGCCTGAATCTCAACAAACTGAATTGGAAAATATTATAGCACCATTAGAAGATGTTGTAGATAGTGGTAGGGCGTTAGATGATAATAAATTTATAAAAGAAACCGATAGGTTTGGTGTTGATGATATTATAAATGAATTTACATCAACTCCTATATTATTTGAAGAACCACCAGCACCAGTAAGTATTAACGAATCTAATCTATCATCTGAAGATGCTGCTAGATTATTATTAGAAGAAGGATTAAGAAGAACCATTTCGGATGAACGTAGACGTGACTTAGATGAATCTTTTAAAGATGAAACTCAAAGAAGAATTGATTTTGAAACAGAAATAGAACTCATGCGTTCTGAATTTAAATTATATCTTAAAGAAGCATTTCCGAATATTACTGGAAACCGAGATATTAAAAATGGTACTGAGGAAACATTAAAATCTGAAAAGAAGACTAAAAAACAAAAAAATCGTAATAACGTAAAACAATTACAAAAAAATAAAGTGGCTAGGTTGCAGCGAGAGAAAAAACGTAAACAACAAGAAGCTTCTTTTAAAATAAATAAACTAAAAGAAAAAGAAGTTCAAACTTTTTTTGAAGAAGAGATAATTATAGAACAAAGAGAAAAGATTGAAAGAAATCCTGAGATTGAAAAATTAAATTCGGTTCAACGGCAAATCAAAGAAGTAAAAGAAATGGAAATAAGAATGGGCAGAACCATCGTTCCTCACAGAGATATTGTTGAGAGTGATGAATCTGATTTCGATTCAAATACATATACATCACCTGATGATATTTTGATTAAACCCGATAATATGAAGCGTAGTTTAGAACAACAAAGGAAAGCGGTTCGTATGGAAGTTTTGAGAAATGAACTTAATTCGAATCGTAACGAAGAGGAAGATTATATATCTACTTTAAAGTAGAAACGAAAAAATTAACTTAATTTATTTTATTCACATATTTATAGATGAATAAAATTGTAAACAAGGTAAAAAAATTATGGGATACTTAGATAATTCATCGATAACAGTAGACGCAATTCTCACCAAAAAAGGTAGAGAGTTATTAGCAAAAGGAAGAGATTTCTTTGTGATTAGCCAATTCGCATTAGCAGATGATGAGGTTGATTACGAACTATGGAATCCAGCACATCCACTTGGTTCTGATTACTACGGAATCATTATTGAAAACATGCCAGTAGTTGAGGCAGTAACTGATGAGAACTATTCTTTAAGATATAAGTTGTTAACTTTACCTAAAAATACAATTCGTATTCCTATTATAACAACTAACCCATCATCATTAACAATGGAAGAGAATGGTCAACGACAGGTTGTTACAATAGCTACAAAAAATGGTGGTAACGAAACATTAGGATATACAGTAACGTTATTAAATTCAGATGCAGCATCTATCGTTGGTGATGGTAATGGTATCGCAAATAACGAAGATATGGTTGGTGCTAATGAAGATAGACGAAGTGTTACTATCAGTACAAACTCAACGTTTACAATCACTTCAAAAGTATTAGCAGATAATACAGATATCTCAACTAAGATATTTGTTGTTGGTAATGAAACTGGTGGACGTAGTGAAATCACATTAAGTGTTACCAATAATGATGATATTACGGTAGGTAATACATTAGATTCAACTTTAGGATAATATATTAAAAGGAAATAGATATGGCAGTTTTACCAGCAGGTTCGTTCAATACATCAAAAAGAGTATATACGGCATTTAAATTAGGGGATGTTGTAGAAGGTGGTGTAGAAAAAGTAACGAGAGGGTTATGGAGTGGTAACGTAGGAACGTTAACATCATTCTACACATCATCAGCACAATCATCTACTCAAAAACAATACTACTATGAGGTTTTCGATGGAGTTTCAACAAACTCTACATCAGAAGCTCAGTTCTCAGTAACATATGGGCACAACGCGGGTAGTGGTTCATTAGGGCAGAATGAAGATTCTCCATCTAATGCTATCTATTCTCAATACGCACAAATTTTACTTCCAGACCAGCAAAGAACATTTACATTCAATGATGTTTCATCTGAACAGATTTATGCTATTAACATCAATAGAGCTCGATTGAAAGATAGATTAGACCCTGGTAACTTCCAACTCAATCTTTCAGAGTTAAATGGTGGAGCTCATGCAAATACATATTACACAGGTTCTAATGTAGAAGTATCATCATCAAACAAAATTATTAAGTTAATTGATGATAGTGGTGATACACAACAATCTGCAACTCAAATTGGTAGAGCATACAACTTAGTATCAGGCTCTATACTGAATGGTGTTTATTCACCTAAAACTTATTATGGTAGAGTTTATCCAGAGCAGGGTGTTATTATCCTAAATGCTGATACAATGAACTCTGAATTATCATTTAATAGTGTAAGTGGTTCTAATATTGATGGTGATAACGCATTTAAAGTATTAACTTCTATTAGTGGTGCAGCTGCAATCAATGAAGATTACGGATTTGCCGCAAGAAACGAAGAGAGAGTTCAATCAACATTCTATTTCGTAAGAGCTAAGAATGGTGAGTATAACTTCTCAAATAACCCATCATTCGTAACTGGTTCAAATGGGGCGTTTAGACAACCAACATTTGCAAATAATCCAAAATCGTACATTACAACTGTAGGTTTATATAATAGTTCACAAGAATTATTAGGAGTTGCTAAGTTATCTCAACCAATTTTAAAATCATTCTCTAATGAAGTATTGGTTAAGGTTAAATTAGATTTCTAAATACCAAATAAAAATAACAGCTCCTTATGATAGAATCAGAGGAATGACTCGACTGAGTTTAAACCCCATATTACTATGGGGTTTTATTTTAAATATTTTTATATTTATACTGGAACAATAGGATATATCTAATGGCAGAAGCACTAAAACCGATAAATGCGGGTGGTTTTCAACTCTACCCATATAACGCCCATAAAAAATGGACTGTTACTGATTTTAATTATCGAAATGATTACTTTTCAGTTTCAGTACTAAAAGGCATATCACCAACTTATAATGAAAAGATTAACGTTTCTGAATCCATTTCAATCCCTGCTTATAGAGAAATTGACCAAATAGATAATTCCAATTCTAACTCAACTGGGTTTTTAAATTCAAAGCATCAAAAAGTTATTTGGTCTGGGTTAAATCAAATGTTTTTTAAACATAGACGTGGTATGGAGCGGGATTTATATGTATCTGCATCTATATTTTCAATACCCCACAATAGAATGGGTGATGGTATTAAACCAAATTCGATAGTTGTAGCAGATTTAAGTATAACAGGTTCTCATACAGAAGCAATAAATATATTAGATGTAAAGTTAGATGAACAACATGGTCATTTGTATGATACTCGATTGGATACTGGTTCTTATGTTCCATTTGGTGATTTAGTAGGTTATTGGGGATTTAACGATGAAGTAGTACCACGTAGAACATCATTAGATAAGCATATCGAAGATAGAAGTTCATACGAACATCATGCTTATGGTAAGGGGTTATACTATGATGGTGGAATAAAAACATCAGGCCACAAACAATTACCATCTGGTACAAAGGTAACGCTTAATGGTTCTGATTCATACATTAGGGTAGACCATAATAAACAATTAGATTTTTACAAAGGTAATGATTACTCAATATCGCTTTGGACAGTTTTACCAACATCCCAATCTGATAGTATATTAGATTATAATTGGTTAGTTAACAAATCTGGTACATTTAGGGATTATGGACAGGATAAAAAGTTAAGAGATGTTCTTAGAAGAGAAAATAAGCGAAACCCAATATTCCCATTCGATTTAAAAGTATACAATCAAAACACATCTAACAATGGTAAGGTAGTGGCATCACTTTCAGATGGATTAAGAAACGTTGAAGTAACTTCATCAACACAAATAAATGATGTATCAGAACATCATATATGTTTTAACAAAACGGGTTCACTTTTAGAATTATGGATTGATGGTATAAAAGAAGTATCATCCTCTATAAAACTAAAATCTCAGATAGCAAATACAGATGATATGTTATTTGGAGCAAGACATCTATCCGATGGATATCCTGATTATTCAACAGAAGGTAATGGTGTATTGAGTGGTTCGTTAGATGAAATTAGATTTTATAGAAAAGCACTATCCCAATCGCAAATCGAAGGATTATCAAACAATGATTATGTAACAGGCTCAGCATATCAAACTAACGTTGTTGGTGAGGTATTCTATAAACATGGTATTATGGTAGTATCAGACCCAAGACCAATTTACAAATATGTATGGACGGGTGCAAGTGGTAGTTGGGATTATGGTAGTGAATTTGGATGGAGTACTAAATATAAATCAACCAAACAATTACATGAAGTTTCGTTAATGTGTGAAATTGGCGCAGATGAATTTAATGTATCACAAAACCCATCATTAAAGGTGAATAATAACCCTAACAGTGATGTATTGCAAGATTTTGTAACTGGTTCTGATTTTAGAAACTACTTTACAACAATTGGGTTATACAACCCGAATGGTGATTTAATTGCAATTGGAAAGCTAGCATCGGCAATACAAAATAGAAGTGATGTTGATATTACAGTAAAAGTAAGATTTGATTTAGATGGCCCGTTTGGAACACCACAGACTGGTTCATTAGAACCTGTTGGTAGACCTGCCACAATTACTAAAACCGAAGATGGGAAGTTTATTTGGAACAAATTAGATAGACCCCAAATCGGTGTAAACGAATAAAAAGTTATGAATAAAAAAGGAAATTGGTCTCACATCCAAAAGATGAAGGGGCATAAAAGTGGGTTGGAAACTCGTATAGATGAACAACTTAAATCACAAGGTATTGATGGTGAATACGAACAACACGAAGTATCATATACAATACCAGCAACTACTCATTCTTACAAACCAGATTTTAGATTACCTAATGGAATTTTTATAGAATCTAAAGGATGGTTTCTACCAGAAGATAGAAAAAAACACCTATTAATAAAAGAACAAAATCCTGATATGGATTTACGATTTGTATTACAATCACCGAATGGTAAAATTTATAAAGGTTCTAAAACCACATACTCACAATGGTGCGAGAAGAATGGGTTTAAATGGGCAAAGAAAGAAATACCACAGGAATGGATTGATGAAAAAGAAAAAGTAAATTTCTTTGGATAATCCAGATATATTTCGTATATTTGTAGTTATATGGAAGATAGACTTCTCTCTTTATTGGAATCCGTCTTAGGTAAGTCTAAGAAAACATCAGGTGATAACTATGCTTTTTACTCTCCGTTTGTAGAACACTATAAACCAAAGCTAGAGATAAATATAGCATTAAATTCTAATGGTGATAATCCTTGGCATTGTTGGGTATCCGATGAGAAGGGTAAATCAATCCGTTCTCTTTTCAGAAAAATCAAAGTATCTAAAGATGTTTGGGATGAACACAACTCAATCTTTAGTAGAAAGTATAGATACTCAAATTTACCAAATTCTGAAAATAATGGTAAAACTGAGTTGGTTCAACTTCCAAAAGAATACATTCCACTTTGGAAACCATCTAATTCAGTAATCAGAAAGCACGCATTACGATATCTAAATAGTAGAGGTGTAACTCCATCAGAAATTATAAAGCATGAAGTTGGTTATTGTGAAGAGGGTGTATACAAACATAAGGTAATTGTACCATCATATGATAAAAATGCAAGATTAAATTATTTTGTAGGTAGAAGCTTTTATGATTCTAATTTTAAACATAAGAATCCTGATGTATCTAAAGATGTAGTAGGGTTTGAGATGATGGTAAATTGGGACTTACCAATTGTAATATGTGAGGGTGTATTCGATGCTATGGCAATTCGTATGAATGCAATTCCAATCTTCGGTAAATCACCACAATCAGAATTACAAAAAGAAATAATTCGTAGAGGTGTAGAAAAAGTATATATAGCATTAGATTCAGATGCATTTGAAAATGCACTGAGATTTGCAGAAACCCTTATGAATGAGGGTATAGAAGTTTATGTAGTAGAATTAAATGATTCAGACCCATCTGAAATGGGATTTGATGAAATTAACAAAAAAATAAAAAATACTAAAGCA
>BCSF01000564.1_pt1 | contig 14031 bp, 5 predicted proteins | sample 1016431 | NCBI WGS metagenome assembly BCSF01 (sample SAMD00045685;SAMD00045686;SAMD00045687;SAMD00045688;SAMD00045689;SAMD00045690;SAMD00045691;SAMD00045692;SAMD00045684;SAMD00045690;SAMD00045691;SAMD00045692;SAMD00045684;SAMD00045685;SAMD00045686;SAMD00045687;SAMD00045688;SAMD00045689, study...
ATCTAAGGGAGAGCGGTAGAATGAAATAAGCATGAAATTACATGAGTTACAAAGGTATGTTCCTTTGACTTGACAAATGTGCTGAGACCATATACAATTATAACATGGAAACTCTATTATCATGAACTACAAACCCTATAGTATGGAGTGGAACAGGCGTCGTTACCTATCGGAAGCGATTAAGTCTTACTTTAATGATGACGTTGAACCCGCTGTCATTGTAGACGATATCCTTGACGTTCTCGCTGAGGAGATTGACTACTATAGGGGACGTGCTGATGACCTACAACAAGTAATGGACGGTATTAGAAATGACTAAGCGCACTATGAAGAAGACCGACAGCAAAGGTCGTGAGGAAATCTGGGAATGGGAAGAGACTCCTGAACTCAAAGCATTCATCAAACAACAGTCAATTGTAAAACTGTCTGCACCACCCACACGCCCTGTTTGATCTGTTATACTACATGTGTTGAGAGGCAAAACAGTAAGAGGGAACGACAAACAGTTCTCCGCCTCTCAACACTTGCGAGTGTGGTGAAATTGGTAAACACACCAGACTTAAAATCTGTCGAACGTAACGTTCTTGCGGGTTCAAGTCCCGCCACTCGCATTTCCTGTGTAAATAGTATTACCAGGAAACCCTGACAAAAGATGTCTCAAACTTTCAAGTACACAATTAGTCGTAAACATGTATTTGTTGACAACGAACCTGTTTTGATGTATTATGTTGAGAATATCCCATTTGCTTTTGATGTTCTTGAAAAAGAGGAGAAAGAAGACAAGTGGATATTGTCAGAAGCAGCAATCAATCCAGAGTATACGATGGAAGATATCTTCCGTTTCTCTGATTACTTGATTGCTGAAGAATGTCATCCAGTGTTATTTGAATTAGATCTCGTCAATCCAGAACTTATACCAGAATGAGTCAGTTTCTTGAGTTGTTGGTTGGTACTTTCGCAAACAAAGTACAAGCACAATCACACCCCACTCGTTATGCACACATCAGAGTCTCTCACCGTTTGATTGGAGAAAACCGTATTTACGGTGAGCAAGCGTATAACTACCAACTCGATCGTCCATACCGTCAGTTTGTAATTGATGTGGTTGAAGATGGGGAAGACTATGTTCTCAAGAACTACGAGATCTTAGACGCACCACGCTTTGCACAATGCAAGAACTTAGAATGGATTTCCGATAAGATCTTGACATACCGCGAAGGTTGTGATATTATTATGAAGAAGGTTGGAAACAAAGTCTATAAGGGCGGCACTTCCACCTGTAATTGCTGGGTTGACTGGCAAGGAACCAAAACCTATGTTGCTAACGAAGTAATTCTTTCTGAGGAAGATTACCAAGTTCTTGACAGAGGTATGAATGCTGAGACCCATGAGAAAGTATGGGGTTCAAACTGGGGAGCATTCAAGTTCAAGAGGCAGTGATGCCTCTCCCTGCCTTTGTAGCTCAGTGGTAGAGCAGGGCTTTTGTAAAGCTCAGGTCGCAAGTTCAAATCTTGTCGAAGGCTTGTGGGGGATTAGCTCAGTCTGGTAGAGCACCTGCTTTGCAAGCAGGCTGTCAGGAGTTCGAGTCTCCTATCCTCCACTCATTCCTCCTTAGCTCAGCGGTAGAGCGGTTGACTGTTAATCAATTTGTCCCTGGTTCGATCCCAGGAGGGGGAGTTATGGCAATTCTAAAACTATTTCCAACTATTGCATACAAGGAACAGATAGAGATTCCTGACAGCGTAGTTGCTGCATACAAAGAAGAGAAATTCTACAGAAATGGTCACAACAATGGTTGGTTGAGTTCTGTTGGAAAACATAAAGATGAGAAATATGCTCCGTTGATTTCTATCATTGATAAGCATGTAGAGAACTATCTAAAGTATTTGAATCTTCATCAACGTGTGAAGTGTTGTGGTGCTTGGATAAACATGCACAGTGATAAAGACTGGGCACAAGAACATTATCACCCAAATTCTATGATCAGTGGTATTGTATATCTCGACGCACCAGAAGGATCTGCTCCTATCAGATTTCATGCAAACCAAATGATGACACATATGTTTGGTCCTTTCTTTGACCAGACCGCACTTCATACAGTGCCTTTACCTGTAGAGACTGGAACTTTGCTACTATTTCCATCCACACTGTTACATTCTGTTCCCGTCAATACAAAACAAGTGAGTAGATATAGTTTTGCATTTGATTATATGGTACATGGTAAGATAGATACATTCTTGAATACAACAGAGGTTTCAATATGAGAGGAGAATGTACTTGGGGCGAACAATTTGGTTACATTTACATGTGTGGTAAAGAGATAGTCAAAATGCTTATCATGGGAGATAGGTACAGACCAGGCGTATAAATAAATCCGAGGATCAAGTTTACACCGCAGGGTCAAAATAATCATGCCATTAACACGTCTGGATAACCTTATCAGCTCGAAGACTGGTAAGTATCTTTATGTTTCTCCTGATGATTTCAATGCGACAGATGCGTTATCTAATAGAGGTAACTCACCTGTAACACCATTCAAAAGCATCCAGCGTGCTTTTCTAGAAATCGCAAGATATTCGTATCTGCCTGGTTTTGGTAATGATAGGTTTGACCAGTTCAGCATCATGCTGATGCCTGGTATTCACTACATTGATAACCGTCCTGGTCTACTTGATACTAGTGGCATCGATGTATTTGGATTTGACCAAGGTAACAACGCTTGGACCGATGACAGCATCCTAGATCTGTCTAACCCTGACAACATCTACTGGAAGTTCAACAACACTGAGGGTGGTGCAATCATCCCTAGAGGTTCTTCCCTCGTAGGTTATGACCTTAGAAGAACTACCGTTCGTCCTCTATACGTTCCCGATCCTGCAACAACGGAACGTGAGATTCCTCGCTCTGCTATCTTCAACGTAACTGGTGGTTGTTACTTCTGGCAGTTCACCATCAAGGATGGTCAAACTACATCTGAATCTCCTCTGTATAACACTGCAGCAGGAACTGGTGAGGTTTACTATGACCCAACTGACTTCACCAAACTTGCAGCACCTAACTATTCCCACCACAAACTAACTGTATTTGAATATGCAGATACAGAAGAACTAGGTATCTTCTATAGAAAGATTGCTAAGGCATTCTCTGCATATCAACCAACAATTGATGACCCAGGCGAATTCGATCTGAGAGTTCAAGAGAACAGAATTGTTGGTCCTCTATCTGACTCTAGAGTTATTGAGAGTCTAAAGATTACTGACAACACAACTGACTCTAGCATCCCTGCTTCTACTTCTGAGATTGAAGTAACAACCAAGGTAGACCACGGATACTTCCAAGGTCAGTTTGTTGCTATCGCTAACACTGAGATTGATGATGTACTGGAGGGTATCTTCCAGATTAAATCTATTGATCAGAATGATGCTCGTAAGTTTACTTATGAAGTACCATTTGTTGCTACTGCGATTGGAACTAACATCACCTCAGAGAAGGTTGTTAGTGTAGACACCACTCCCGCATTAGGTCAGAACGCACAAACTCTCGCGGAAGTTGACTCTGTTGAGTCCGCATCTCCTTACGTTTTCAACGTATCTATCCGCTCTACATGGGGTATTTGCGGAATCTGGGCAAATGGTCTGAAAGCCACTGGATTCAAATCCATGGTTATCGCGCAGTATACGGGTGTTTCGCTCCAGAAAGACGACAGAGCGTTCATTCGTTACGATGAATATACCAACACTTGGAACCAAGCATCGCTAGTAGACGCATTTGCTACGGTTCCTTACCACACCAAGGGTGATTCCTACTTCAAAGATGAGTGGAGAAACTTCCACGTTCGTGCATCTGAAGACGCATTCATCCAGAACGTTTCGATCTTCGCTGTTGGTTTCGCTGATCACTTCCTAATGGAAAGTGGTGGTGACATGTCTATCACCAACTCGAACTCTAACTTTGGTAATACATCACTTCATGCAATCGGTCATAAAGGATTTGCATTCAATAGTGACAAGGGTGGTTATATTGATGCTATTATTCCTCCAAGGGTTATCGAACCTACTGAGAAGAGGATCAATTACTACCCATTCAACCTTCCTGCAACCATCAATGGCGTAGAAGGCATCCAGACTGCTAACCAAGGCGTCACAGTTCTCAACCACACTAGACTATACATTGAGTCTAATGATGATGCTCTAGACCCTGCAAAGCGTCCTGCGGTATCCATCGATGGATATAGACTAGGTGCTAGACAGAACGACAAGATTTATGTAAAACTTGAGAAAGGATATGCTACTGATGACCAGGAGTATAGTGCAGAACTAAATCCAACTGGTTTCGTTAAGTTTATTGCTAAACCAGACATCATTTCTCCTTCTACTGGTGGAGTAATTGACAACCTTTCTCTTGACGCTGCTAACTTAATTGAAGCAAACAAGACATTCTTCCAAGAAGAAGTCTTTGGATATGTTCTAGAAAAGTATCCTAATCTTCAGCAGATTTCTTATGTTAACCCTGGTTTAGATCCAGAGTCTAATCGTTATCAAGATGCTCGTAATCTTATTGTTGCAAATACAGATGAGATTGTAGATGAAGCATATGATTCGATGTATGCTGCATTTGGTCCTGCTGGTGAGAATAATGCCACATTTACTGGTGGTTACAATGAGACTGAATGGAAAGGGTTTATCAGAGACATTGTTAATGCTATTGCAGAAGACTTGAGAGATGGTGGTAATGGTAATATCATTACTGCAACTGGTGAATATTTTAATCCTGATGGTACACCAAAAGCAACTGGTGGTCTTCTTAATCAGGAAGAGTTTGCTATTTTCGCATTCCGCAGAGCTCGTGATTTTGCTAAGCAAGCGATTGCAAACCTATTGACAGTAACCGACAATACGATTACTATTGATCCTGCTAACACTGTTGCTAAGGACTTCCAACCAACAGGAGCAACATATGATCCTTCTAATGGTAATTTTGTATTTACTATTGAAGATCATGGATTTAATGTTGGAGACTGTCTAGAACTCAACCCAGGTGGATTTACTTTCACCTGTGCAATGGACGGTAATAAGACCGAGCATTCTCTACCACAGGCAGGACAGTTTGCATATAATAAGACTATCCCCATTGATGCAGTAACTGATGACACCATTCGTGTTAATGTTGGTGCATCTGGTCCTGATGTGCAGTTCACTCCATCTGCAGCAACATATGATCCTGCAACTGGTGATCTTGTACTAGAAATTGGTGCTCATACTCTATCTACTGGTGAGGGTGTTGTTATTGATGACAACTCCTTGAGTTTCACTTGTGCGATGGATGGAAACCAGTCTACTAAGACTTATCCTCGCCCTGGTATCGACCCATTTGCTGGTAGATCAATGCCTATCACGGCAACTACCGCTACTAGCATTACCATTAATGCTGGTGCATCTGGTTCTAATGTAGCATTCACTCCAACAAATGCTACTTATAGTGGAACTGAGTTAACTCTTACTATTGGACAGCATGGTTTAGGTGTTGGTCGTGGAGTTCTTCTTGCTGATGATTCTATCACTTTAGACATCGATGGAACACCACGCACATTCCCTAATGCAACTGCTGATCCAGCAATTCAAGGAAATTCTCTTTCCATCACTAGTGTTGGTTCTACGCAACACACAGCAACTAACGCTGTATATGATGCATTAACTGGTTTTGTAACACTTACTATTCCAACTCATGGATTTACCAATGGCGACTACATTAAGGTTGCCGATGGTTCTCTAACCTTTACATGTGATCTAGATGGTAACACGGCACAGAAGGCATATCCTCGTGCTGGATATGACTATCCAAGTGGCAGATGGTTGGCAATTAGCAATGTAACCACTAACACATTCGATATCAATGTAGGATCTTCTTCTTACACTGGTACTCATACATTCGTTAGTGCGACTACAAATGGTATTGATCGTCAAACTGGAACTCTAACTGTTGATGTTGGTAACATTGGTACAACTGTTACTTTCGTTAGTGCAACTGCTAATGCTGTCGTTCATCAACCACAGAGTGCTCACACATTTGTAGGCGCAACTGCTAACGCTGTCAAGCATCTACCTCAGTCGGTACATACTTTTGTAAGAGCAACTTCTAATGCTGTTACTGTTTACTCTAGAACTAATATTCTTGCTACTGCAAATAGAAACAAAGATACTAGAGCTCTAATTAATGCTAACAAGAATGATATCATCGATGCTGCCATCGCTGCTATCAATGCATATAACCCTGGTTTTGTATTCCCAGGTGGAAGTGATGCTAAGTGTAAGCGCGACCTAGGACTCATTATTGATGGTATCACTCAAGACCTTTGGTTCGGTGGTAACGAGTATACTGTTGCTAATGTAATCGAATACTTTGATGGTAACTCTCTCCTAAGCAATGGAGTTGCTGGTGAAGTTAATGAGACAATTGTTGCTTTACAGAAGGTCAAGGATCAAATTAATCTTGCTGTTAACAATCAACTAGCAAGCACAGATACCACGATTACTTTAGATGCTTGTGGTGATCCTACAATCGTTGATGATTCTCATTGTGACGCTGAAAAACTAATCAGAAAGAACAAGAAGTTTATTGCTAAAGAAGCATATCAGCGTATGCTTGCTGCATATCCTTCTTACACTCCATCTACAGGCAACACTGAGCAAGATTGCTTGGATGATGTCTATGATGTAATGGATGAAATCCTCTATAACCTCAAGTTTGGAGGAAACCATAAGACATATGATGCTGCCAAGATTTACACTACTGGCATTTATGAAGGTAAGAATCCACAGACCTTTACTCCTACTGCTGCTACATACGATCCTTCTACTGGCGTTACCGTTCTAACGATTGCTGGTCATGGTATGCTTCAGGGTCAGTATGTTAAACTTGCAAGAGAAAGTCTGACATTCACTTGTGCTCAAGATAGCAACCTAACAGAGCATAGTTATCCTCGTGTTGGTGATGCAAACTACCTAGAGTGGGCACAGATTACTAACGCAACTACCGACACTATTACTATTAATGTTGGTGTCTCTAGTAACACCACAGCACATACTTTTGTTCGTGCATTCAATGATGCTGTCATCTATGGAACTACTCAGGATACATTCCTCAATTCTGAAAGAGATGAGGCAGCAAGAGTATTCACTGAAGCATTAGCAGTTTCTACTGATGTAATGCGTAACATCGCAGTTACTCCAACCTCTTGGACTCCTGCTGGTGAGACTCTTCAGGTAATTGATTCTACAATTATTGCTGATACTACTAACCCAACATGTCAGGGTGTAGCATCTTCTCTCAATACTTTGTTTGGCATCATTACTCAAGCAATCGGAACTGATGCAGGTGTTGGAACACTATCTGCAACCAGAACTGAACCAACGCAACCAACAACTTACGCAGAGCATAACTGTGCTGATGTTCTTGCCAATATTGATACTCTTGTCAGCATTTTCACTGACAACTTGAGTGCTGGCAACCTCACTTCTCTACCTGATGTTGACAATGGTTTGTGGGACTGTGCTAATGTAAGAAGCACAATTGATACACTAACTTCTATCTTAACAGATGCTCTAGATGCAGGTAATTTGAATTCCTTGCCTGATGTTGTTACTGGTGGATTTGCATTAGATAGACTATCTTCTAAGTGCTATCGTGATATTGGTATTATTACAGATGCAGTTATCAATGACCTCAGATTTGGTGGTAACCTCAACAGCATCCAAGCAGGTGAGGCATACTTCATTGGTAACAATCTAGCATACATCGATGGTGAGAAGACAGAAACTCTCGATGCATGGGGTGCTATCAAGAACCTTGCAATCTCTGCTCTCCGTAACCACACAACACAAATCAATGGTTGTCAACTAACCACTGGTAGTGCAATCGTCAATGTCGGATCTAACACTGGTCTTGCTATTGGCATGAAGGTTACTGAGTATCTCTCTACAGATTTCTCTTCTGATGCTCAACTAAATGGTGGTGCTACACCTATCATATCTAATGTTGATGGTGAAACTTATATTAAGAGACTAGTTGGTGGAGATAGAATTGAACTTGGTGTTAGAAATGCAAGATTAGATACAGGTGCTACAAAACCTGTACAAGGTGCTGGTGGAAACAACATCACTCTATACTTCGAGATGCTAGAGGGACAGTGGGCAGATACTCTACCTGTAACTGATCCTACGATCTCTACATCTAACGCTGGTTATCCAGAGTGTGCTAATACTGCATCTGCTGTTGCAACTCTAGTAGATAACATCATCTCTATCATCAATAATGGTATTGGTGCTGTTGACCTTGTAGAGCAAGTTGCAACATCTTCTGACTTTGCTAAGAGAGCAACTGTTTGGACTATTGACACAACTGGTCAAAGTTCACCAAACCCACACCTACTAGAAACTGGAACTGCTGTAAGACTTGTTCCTCGCCCACGCTGGGATGACGAAGCAAGCAAGTATGTTGATGTTGATAAGCGTCTTGTCAGACTACCTAATGGATTTGAAACTAACAGAACTTACTATGTAATTGCTCCTGGTAGAAAGACTGCTCCACATGATTATTCTCCTACTAGCTTCACTAAGACAGAATCTACCAAGTTGATGCTTGCAGAAACCAAAGCAAATGCTGCTGCTGGTATCTACATCTACTCTGCAGAATCTGACACTATTGATAAGGATGTTGAGATTGATCTCTATCAGTTCACTCTCGATGAGAAGTATGATCTCACGACATACAAGTGTAATCTAGATATTACAGTATCTGGAGGTACTGCAGTAACAGGTGGTATTGAAACCAATGTTGCACATATCTTTGACGCACCACAGAATGTACCTCAGAGAGTCTTCTTTAGACCTATCGGTACAAATGATCTACCGTTGCTTGCTGCTTCATTCCAAAGTGACAATGCTGCAGCAAACAACAATGATTCTACTGCTGGTGTTGCTGATTCTGCTGGTAGAATTAACCCAGAATTTGAATTCTATGTTCGCTATCAAGCATCTGCAACAAAACCAAACAAGATCTTTACCATCTACAAGACATTTGCAGATGCAATTAATGATCAGAATAGAATCACTTTCCAGACTCTAAATCCAGATCTTAAGTTTACTGTATACGCTAACAAAGCAAAGGCACCATTTGGTTTCGACCCAAGAGGCATTTCTTACTCGAATGCTACTGGTGGTAGATGGTATATCAAGGTCAAGGATACATCTAGCGGCAGCAATCCTGCAATCTATCAGGAAAGTATTCTTTGGAGAACACATCAGTCTGACTATACTCAGTCTCCTGATCCTAAGACTGCTGACTCCTGGTACTTCAGACAGGAAGATCTTCGCGAAGCAGAAGATAGAACATACAAACTACGCTATGTCATTCCAAACTATCTTGAGGGTGTCAGAGATCCTATTAACGGATTTGTTATTAAGACAAGAACTGATACCAACCGTAGACTAAGACCACAGAAGATCTTACTCAAACCAGCACCTGGCAACTTTAAGTCTGATGCATTCTTCCAGAATGATGCTAACCCAGGTGAGAGAATTGGTTGGACTACAGATGAAATTCTAACTAATCTAGGTTCTCTGCAGAATGCATACGATCCATATAACCTAGCACAGGGCAAGAAGACAATTGTCACTGATAATAATATCAGCATGACAATCCAGTCTGGTAGATTTAAGACTGTCAATGGCGATCAACTACTAGAACTTCATGTCTATGACTACGAACCAAATCCAAACATTCTAAGTCTAAACAAAGCAAGATTCAGAACTGTTAAGATTACTGCTCCACAGGGTGGTTCGTTTGAAGTTGAGAAGACACTAGACGGTGGTACTATCAACTCTGCAAACCGCATTACATGGACTGGCAACACTTCTGGTAGTGCATATGTTCATGCATACACTAATGTTGGCAACGATCACTATCTAATCCTGAAAGGATTCAGTGATGGAGATCTAGAGTATTCTCCTTTCTACAATACCAGATTCCAGCAGGGTAGCATTTATGCTGACATGCTAGATGATCCTGATATGGGCAAGTCTCTGCCACTTAAGAGACTGATTGCTAAGGAACAGAATGATCTCTTCTACAAGCAAGATGGAGCACCTGTATACACCATCACTCCTGGTGATACTATCAAGGAAGATGGAACAGAGAACAGATATGTTGTTGATTCTGTAGAAGATGTTGGAGATATCACTGACACCTTCTACATCTTTGAGATTGAGACACTACAGCGTCGTATTGCACAACAGCAAGATGGTATTTACTACCTGACTGCAATCCGTGGTAACATGTCTCCTCTACCACTAGGTGCAGGTAACCAGCGTAACTTCCGTAACTTTAAGTTCTCTCAACCAATCTCTTATCTGTATCCACAGAATTATAAGAACGATCCATTCTGGTTCCAGTATGCTGGTACAACAGCAAATGAGAAAGCAAATGCTGCTACATTTATTGATCCACCAGCAACATTCTCTGCTGCTGACAACTATGTACACGGTCTAGTTAGAACTAACGATTCCAAGTCTTCGATGACTAAGGAAGCAATCATCGACTTGGTTGCAACTCCTGCATTTGAAGATAATACTTACCTCACCAATGTTGGTGATATTGATGCTAGAATTCAAGCACAAGAAGGTAATGCATCTTCTGGTGCTGAAGATAGACAGATTCCTATCGCTGGTGACAACAGAGTATTCACAGATCAGAAGTGGTATGTTGAACTTCGTCGTCCATCTATTGCTCGTGCAGGTAACCACACGTTTGAATACCTTGGTTTCGGTCCTGGTAACTACTCCACTGGTCTCCCAGCGCGTCAGGAGATCGTCCTAACGGCGACTCAGGACTACTACGCCCAAGCGAAGCGTCAGGACGGTGGTATCGTCTTCTACACGGGTATTAACTCTAACGGTGAACTATACATTGGTAACCGTAAGATTAATGCTATCACTGGTGAGGAAGAGTTCCTTGAAAGAGCAGCACTTCTAGATTCTGATGATGACGATGATGATATCAGTTCACTCGTTACCACCTTCGAGGTTCCTGTAACATTCAACCAGAATATTACAATCAACGGTGGTGATGGTGAACTAGTAAGCAACTTTAACTCTCCTGTTGCTATCAATGTCAACAACAATGACTTGACATTCCAACCTAATGCACTCCAAATCTATTCTAATGTCGATCAAAATGATCCTGACGAGAATGGACAACCAAATGGTCCTGCTAACAACCCACTCCTAGATCGTAACTCCTTTACTCCTCGTCAGACTGGTGACATCTTCATCGGTAAGAACCAAGTTAAGGCAGCACAGTTTGCACTGAACCCACTCAAGAATGGTCAGGGTTACAAAGTTCAGACACACACGATCATCGACGGTGGTATTGTATTCCCATCTAATGTATCTCCAAACCAATCTGCTCTATATTCCTTGAGCACTGGTGGCACTGCTCTAGATGCTAAGCAGTATGTCAAGTATGGTACATCGGGTGCATTTATTCTACCTACAGACGGTGACATCATCCTTAAGGGTGGTTCTGTTGAGAGATCTGGATCTCTTGGTTGGGTATATGCAAACTTCTACACTGCTATTCAGAATGCTGAGATTGCTTCGGTTCAATTCAATGGAACCAAGTATGTCAAACTGAACTGGAACATTGTTAGCTCTGTACAGCAGACTAACAACACTCTCGGAATTGTAGAGACATCTAGAATTAGAATTGGTAACTTCTATCCTAACGGTGCTCTAAACTCTGATGGTGGATTCCCAATCGTATCTCCAGTAATTAATGGATCTGTAGTTCCATTCAATCCAAGCGATACCTTCTGCTATATTGAGATCGGTGAGTCTATCGCTGCTGTATCTTACGATAACGATGGCGATGGTGTAATTGACCAACCAGTCTCTAACCCAACATGGGATAACCTTGTACTGAGAGCAGGATCTCCTATCAACGGTGGAACACCAGCACCTACGATGGAATTCTCCTCTGCTAACTGGAAGGAGACAGGTGTTATTGGTGCTGATGTTCTAAGAACTGACACGGGTAGCATTGGTGATTACAAACTTGGTATTAACACAATTGCAGCTGCAGCACACAGTGCATATGAGACTGCATTCGTTGATGTTAATACTGATCCAAAGGCAAACCTAGAAGTCATTGGTACTACATGGATCAGCGGCAAGAAAGTTCTAACTTGGTTGGACGAATCTGCTGCAACCCTAACCAATAAGACCGAAACTGGTCAGGCAAACGCATTCTTAGTTGGTGGATTCAGAGACAACCCTGATTCTACTGCACTAATTAGAGCGAACACGCTAACAAACAGAGTTGGTATTAATATCGCCAACAACAATACGCTTCTCGATAAGACATTTGTTGTTGATGGAGAGGTTAGATTCTCCAATACACTAACTCTAACTAACGGAACGATTGAGAGTCCTTCTGGAACCTTTAACCTTGGTCCTACAAGTACAACAATTAACCTGTTCCCACTAGCAACTACATTGAATGTTGCAAACGATGCAACAGCAACACAAACCATCAACATTGGTAACTCAACTGGTAACCAGACGCTTACGATTGGTAGTGCAGCAGACACATCTGCTCTCTATATTCACAGTTCTTCTGAGTCTTCTGTTATTGACATCGGTACTGTATCTAACTCTGATGCAGGTTATCAGTCATCCATCACGATGGGTGGTGCATTTGCAAACAGTGCATCACTATTCAACATCAGAAACAGACTGCTGAAAGTTGATGGTGACATGCAAATTGGTACACCATCTACTGCTGTTACCAAGATGTACTCATTCACTCCAAAACTGGAGATCTTCAGTGCATCTGGTGGTTCTAACGAGATTGATGCTTTCCGTACTGGTTCTATCCTCAGTATCGGTGCTGACGCAGGAACTACAACCATCAACAACAGTCTATATGTTAAAGCAAGTGAAGAAGTTGATGGAAACATCACACTAAATGGTGGTCTATCTGTTGGTATCATCTCTGCAACTAGAGGTATCTTTAACACGACTACTTCTTCTCATGCTGTTGGTGCTACTGATGATCTCAATGTTGACATCTACAGAAGAGTAGAAATTGGTAAGACAATTGACTCCCAAGGTAATGCTCTATGGGGTGGTACAACCTTCCAAGAAGGAACTAATACTTACTTCTTACCACTTAACGAGGCAATTGGTGTTACTGACATTGCTATCGGTGATCTACTTCTAATTGATAGAGGAGATACCACTGGTGGTAGTAACCAAGCAAACTCTGAAATCCTTAGAGTTGTAACTCTCATCAATGCTGGCAATGCTGCTGACTCTGAGGGTTATAGAGTTGAGGTTGAAAGAGCACAGGAAGGAACCACACTCCGTACCGATCACCCTGATAACTGTAAGGTTGTCAAACTAACCAAGCAGAACAATGTAAGTTATCTAACTCAAGCAATTGCTACTGCTGGTAACCAAGGTGATACAGTACAGATTACAACTGCTGAATTTGGTGGTAGCATCAATATCAATGACATCCTCAGACTAAATGATGGTGAACTATTCAATGTAAGTGGTGTTAGCACCGATGCATCGAACATTCAAGGTCTGAGAATCAACGATGGTGCTGAACCAACTGCCTTCACTGTATTTGAGGTTCTCTCTACTACAGGTCAAACGACAATCGAAGGTCCAACTGAAGTTAGAAATGACATCACTCTAACTGGTAGCACATCCAACAATGACAAGATGTTCACCATTACAAATGGTGCTTCTACTCCTATCACTACATTCGATGTTGATAGTTCTGATGGTGACACCAGAATCCTTGGTGATCTAAGTGTTGGTGCTAACTTCCAAGAGTTCACAATTGATGGTGATCTAGGTAATGTCACCATGACAGGTCGTAACCTTGCCATCTTAAATGATGCTGGCAACACCAAGCAACTCGAATTCATCAATGGCAATGGTAACCTAACTATTGCAGGTGTTATTG
>BCSF01000565.1_pt1 | contig 14031 bp, 8 predicted proteins | sample 1016431 | NCBI WGS metagenome assembly BCSF01 (sample SAMD00045685;SAMD00045686;SAMD00045687;SAMD00045688;SAMD00045689;SAMD00045690;SAMD00045691;SAMD00045692;SAMD00045684;SAMD00045690;SAMD00045691;SAMD00045692;SAMD00045684;SAMD00045685;SAMD00045686;SAMD00045687;SAMD00045688;SAMD00045689, study...
GTTTCTGAATCTAAAGCCATTAGTGGTGGTAAGAAGTTATGGAGTCAAACTACTAACCTTAGATATAATAGAGATTATTTCTTCTATGAAAAGAAGAGTATGGTTTCTCGTGGTTATGGTAGTATTGATAATTTCTTAAAGAACTATGAGTTCATTTGTGACTCAGCTGATGTACCACATGATTTTTATCATTATGTTTTACATAGCCAAGCTCTAAGAGATGGTTTTAAGTATGGTAGACTTAGTAAAAAAGATTTCTTTGCTAGAATTTTTAATTAATAAAAAGGGAGTATAAATGACTTATATTTATGAAACAGTAATGGGAACTAAGAAGTTAGTCGTGGAGTATTGTTACTCATCATTACACAACAAAATTAAGGTTGTGGAGATGACGGCTGATGGTAAGTTTCATAGGATTAATTGGATGTCTGAGAATGGTAGAAATCATTTGATGTCACAACTGATGAGTGATTATGATAAGGTTATGTTAGGTCAACAAGATTCTGATTACGATTCAGAGATGGATTTAGATAGGGATGTACCTGAATTAGACCACTTAGTAAGTATAGGGGCTGTGTAATTATGAATGATATATTGCTATCACTAAATATTATTGAGTCTGAACTAAATGATGCTGTTCTTCAGCTACCTGAAGGTGGTACATCAGACTCACTAACATCTATAGATTTTGCTAGAGATGAGTTACACAAAGTAATAAACAAAGTGGAGAATTTAAATGACTTCATTGGTTGATTTAGTTATAGAAAAATTTGATGGTGAAATAGTCGTACCTAACCAATGGAGAGTCGATGGTTCCAATGGTAAAAAGTATACTGTAAAATGGGACAAATACCACAGAAGTTACAGTTGTACCTGTTTGGGTTATACTTATAGAAGAAGGTGTAGACATACCAAACAAATAAGTGATTCTTTTAAACAACAATATGGAGTAAAATAATGATATCATTAGAAAAAGCAATAGCTGGTATAATAGCGGTAACATTAGCAAATGGTTTTTTCTCAACTACTATGTTTAACGGATACAAAGAGATGTATTCAGATAAGATAGAAAGGTTGGAATCTGAGAACTCAGAACTAAGGGATGAGTTATCTCATTATAATAAATATGGTATAGAAGTGGATGTAACAATGTATCAGCCTGTGTATCCTCAAACGGATGACACACCAAACATAACTGCTGATGGTACGAAGATTCGTATTAGCAAAGCATCTAATTACAAGTTTGTGGCATTGTCTCGTAACCTACTCAAACGATGGGGTGGGCCTTTTGACTATGGAGATTTGGTATTGATTAAAGGAACCAAGCATAAAGATGGTGTGTATCACGTAAGGGATACTATGAATCCTAAGTGGGTTAATGTAGTAGACATTTTAGAATCAACGCATGTAGAACCATACAAGTTTACAGGCGTTCACATATACAAATTAAATTGGTTAACAAAAGAAAAGGAAATAACAAATGGGTAAAAGTACATTTGAAAAAAATGGTGGTTACTTCATAGATGGAGTAGCATATATGGATTGTAAGATAACAGGCGAGCCTGTACCTAATGTAAGTGAAGAAGCAGTATCTGTAATAGGTAGTAGGGCTGTGATGGGTATGGTTGGATTACCTGAAGATAAACCGAAGAAGGTTTCTACAGGCAGACCTGCTGGATGGCATTTTATGAATGAGTTTGTCGATAAGGATGGTAATGTATTTCATAAGGGTAAGGAACAACCTAAATTGAAAGGTACTCTACCACCTACAAAGATAGAACCAAAGAAAAAAGCTAAACGCAGAACAAAAGAGCAGATACTTATTGATAGGCACAATAAAAAGAAACAGGCTTTGAAAAAAGCAATTAAGAAACAGAAAGATTTTCTTAACCATAATTTTGGGGGTTATTTGAAAAAAGTAATTGACATCAGAATTCAACCCGAGATGAGAAAAGAATTCTCTAACCTTCGAGTTGATAACCGAAGTTAAACCAGACTCTTCGTAACTGACAGACTTAAATCTTTCATCAGATTCATCATTGTTGGAATGATGCCAGTTACTTTTCATAGTAGTTGGCATCACCTTATCCCAGGTATTTCTTTTGGGATCTACTTTGAAGTTGTGTAGCATTTCACCAAGGATTAGATCTTTATCATAATCATCCTTGGTTATTTTTGTTTTCCATACAGGTATAGAAAACACATTATAAAAATCACTCATAGTTGAAAATGATATTGCTTCTGAATTCAGAATCAGTACATGTCGTACTGCAGTGGAGTTTTCCTGGATTGAAAAATAATGCTCTGTTTGATATAGAACGAATGCTTACGGCATTCTCATCATCTTCCATTAACAAGGTTGATCCGTCATTACTATTTAGGTAAACTATACAACCCTTATGATCCCACAGCATATCAGTATGCCAGTCGTGCTGTACGATCTCAGCAGTTTTGGGGAATAAATTTAATTGAACTCTAAGTAATTTTTTGGGTTTAATTCTTAGGAGAATGGGAAGAAGATGTTTATAATAATCACTACATGCTTGCCCACCAAAAAAGAAATTGTGAGTAAAATAAATCCCGTCGTCTGAAGACGCCGATGCTACTCGGTGCTTCAGATACAACGGGAAATAGTGATTGTATATTGTTTGTGTAGTTAGTTGATCAAACTCTTCTTCACTGAGGAAATTTTCCTCAACATTATAAAGGGACATATATTAGACTGTATGACGGACACGAACGATTCCAGGACCACCAGCAGATCCTTGACCATTGCCACCACCATTATACCAGCCGCCGCCTCCGCCGCCACCAGTGTTAACTTGTCCTGGTTCACCCCAACCTTGACCGCCGCCACCTGCGAACTGAGAGGATCTAGATGCACCGCGACCGCCACCGCCAGGAGCAGCAGGAGTTGCAATAGGAGCAGTACCATAGTTTTCGTGGGATCCACCACCACCGCCGCCACCGACAGTTAGACCCATGTAAGTGATTCCATCGCCACCGACTCTTCCGTTACGAGTGTTATTGGGGTTAGCACCACCGCCACCACCGCCAGTGTGAGTACCCGAGTGTGTTCCAGAAACTCTGTTACCATTTTCGTAACCAGGATTTCCATGAGTAACACCACTACCAGGAGCAACACCTTGAGTTGCAGTTCCTAGCGATGGCACCCTAGGACCAGGACCAGTTGCGCCGCCACCAGATCCGCCTGCATCTCCACTCTCTCTAGCATTAGGACCCCAAGATCCAGCAGCACCGCCGCCATATGCTTCATGGTTACCAAATTTAGAAGGAGCTCCACTAGTTCCTTTTGCTACAGGATATCCAGATAGTGGTGTAGATCCACCTGCTCCAACTTTTACTGGATAAGAACCAACAGAAACTGGGTATGTTCCATTGTAGCAAACACCGCCGCCACCGCCGCCGCCACCGATAGTTCCTCCAGAACCACCGCCAGCACATACAAGAACTTCAATGGTAGCACCAGCTGCTGCACCCTGAACTTGGAAATTGTATTCACCCACGTTATACCATGTGTGAACTTTATAACCTCCTGCAAAAGTGATTTCTCCACCTGTTGCTGACACTAAACCAGAACCTGCAGATCCAGCACTAATCCATTGGGTTCCATCGGAAACCTGAATGGTGTCCGAAGTGGAATCGTAGATAGTTTTTCCTGCACCATGGGAAGGTCTGTTATCAGGAGATGATGTATAAGAAGGAAGTGTCAATCCATTGGATAACGTTACAGTTCCTACATTTAGACTAGACATAGTTTAAACGGACTTAGGGTTCTTTGCTTTATATATTTATCACATAATGTTCCAGTTACCAAGAACATTAATTGTGACGCCTGGTTGAATTGTAAGAGGACCAATCGACATCGCGTTAGCGTTTGCTGGGATCGTTACATCCTCTGCAAGTGTATTAGCAGAGTTCTTGATAATACCAGTGGTATCAATCCACTGAGGAGTATCCCTAACATACATGATACCATGTAGTCCTAGGTGACCATCGTTATTACCGCCACCGACTTGAAGATCATAGTCAGGGTCACCAGTGAATCCAGCTTCAGTAGAATCTGGGTTGATCCAAACTTTAGACTCTCTGTAGATGTCTAGTTCATTATCAGATTCTGTCCATCTGGAAGTAACAAACTCAGCATTGTTCTGGAAGACGAAACCATTGATGTTGATATCACCTTGAATGTTGAGTTGATATTCTCTCTGGACCTGTGGAGATACTGTAGTATCAGTGCCACCAAACTGGAGAGTATTAATTGCAACTCGGTTCTCGGAACCTTGAATTGCAAGTGCTGGAGTAGATTTCCAAACTAGAGCACCTTGTGTTCCATCACTAGGTGTGATTTCAAACGTATCTGCTTGTAGTAGTTGGTTACCAACACGGAAGTTGCTTAGATAACCACCTGATCCATCAGATGCGCCAGTTGCACCTGCGAAGATTGCAGGAGCACCACCATTATTCTCAGCGCGAGCAATGTTAAGAGCAGTCTTGACTCTTGCAGATCCATTTACATCCAACTCATATGCGTCATCGGCAGTCATCTGAACGCCTAGGTTGCCGTTGCCAGTAATGGTTAGGGCGTTATCACCGAATGCACCAGTGCCAAAGCGAATCGCAACATCGGTTGTAATTGAATTGAATAGTTGCTTGAAGTATACATCACCAACACTATTATCATACTTAATTTCAAGACCTTCATCGCGAGTGCCATCCTGACCCAGCAATTGAATTACTGCATCACGCTGATTTGCAGCACCACCAACATTGTAGGATGAGTACATTCTCAGGACAACATCCTGATCGGCATCTTCTACAATCAGAAGTTTTACAGCAGAATCGGAAGAAGTAGTACCGATGCTTACTGTGTCGTCAGTTGCATCAACGTGAAGCGTGGTGCCATTGACTGTAAGGTCGTCGTTAACTGTGATGTTGCTTAGGAAGTCTGCTCTACCAGATACGCTCAGCGCCTGATTTGCTGCAGCGATACCAGAGATGATCAGTGTGCCTGACATCGTATCGCCTGCTTTGAGAACGTTCAAGGAAGCAGCACCAGTTAGGTTTGCTGTGATAGTACCAGCGTTGAAGTTGCCATCCTTGTCTCTCATGACAATGCTTCTTAGCGTTACATTGTCATCTGGATTTGCAGCATCCCAATCATTATTATTAGGTCCGTAAGAAGAACCAACATTTGATACATATGGGACTAGGTTTCCTTCGTTCCATAGAACGTTGCCCAACAACGTCATTGCATTGACGTTTGCTGTCTTAAACTCTAGAGCACCAGATCCATCGGCAGAATTACCACCAGTAGCAATAATTGCTGAGTTATAGTTAGGTGCAGCTGCTAGAGAAGATCTGAAGAATACCGAAGGATCAGTTGCAGATGATCCATCCTGTCTACCAAGTTTCAGTCTTGCAGCACCACCAGCACTTTCCATTGCGGCAACTTCAAATGTGCCATCAGGTAGACCATCAGCATTAGCATCTAGTGTTGCAATACTGAAGTCTTGGAATGGATAGCTGAGTGCTGTAGTACCAATTTCAATTGCACCAATGAAGTTACCAGTTGTAAGTGTACCTGTAATTAGTGTGTAGTTGTTGTATGGATCATTGATGTCCTGGTTAACCGCAATGTCTGTAATCGAAATACGACCAGGAGCAGTACCATTAGCAGCATAAAGGTTGACTTGCTGACCTACCAAGAATGGAGTTGAGGTCAGAAGTTCGTCTCTAACAAGAATCTTATATCTTGCTTGACCAGACCAATCAAGAACACGTACAGAATCCTGGAAATCTTTCGCTGTCTGGTGAGGTGGCATTCTGTTATCACTGAAGATGCCCTCATTCATATTGATAGCATTCTGATAGAAACTACCTTCACGGAAGTCAAGTCTATCAGCATCAAGACCAGAGAATTCGCCCATTCCACCGCGAGATGCGTCAGAATGCCAGACTTTTGCCCATGAACCGAAGGTTGCTAGTGTGGAACCAGAACCACGGATATACATGTTATCATTATCAGTGAATGCAAGTTGTCTTACACCACCTAGGTTTGCGTCGAAACCAGAACCACCATTTCTGATAGTCAGGGTAACGTGCTGGTTGCCGCCATCTGCTAGACCATCAGCAGAGTTGTTTCTTGTGTCAGCAATAATACCGACGTTATATGCATCAGGAGTTGGGTTGGAGTTCAGGTTGCTAGTAGAACTATTCAGTCTTAGTGTACTACCAGACTGGTTAGCAATACTGATGTTATAAGTACCAGATAGTCTATCAACAGGCAAAGTACCAGCATTCTGGTTGCTGGAGTTCAGGTAGAATGTACCTTGAGCGCCGTCTAGTTTGTCAGCATCAAGACCAGAATCTGCACCAGTCTTCAGTTTGATAGAACCATTTCCTGATAGACCAATTTCAAATTGATCTTTATAGAATCTGCTGACACCAATTGTTCCAAATTCATCAGCAGAAATGGTTAGGTCAGAAACTCTAGCGATATCAATAGCAACGTTTGCATACTGCTTGTTAACTGTACTGAGTTTAGCAAGGAGTACCAGACCAGATCCAGAACCAATTTCTGCTGGCGCAGAAGATACTGTAAAGTCTGATAGATAACCAGATCCAGAAGCAGTTAGTGTCAGTTCCGTGACGGCACCTGCACTAACAATGATATTTGCTTTCAGTCCTGTACCAGCACCACCAGTTAGTTCAACGTCAAAATACTGACCATCTGTGAATCCGCTACCACCTGCTGCGATAACAACCGAATCAATAAAGTCTCCTTGAGTCAAGGAAGATTCAAATGTCAGTGGTGACTGACCTCTCTCAAATTCAATGACGCTATTGATTGGAATCGTAGCAGTCAGTGGATTGTCAATAGAAACTGTAGTTGTACCAGCAGCAGTTAGAATGCCAGAGATATTGGTATTTGGTTGAATACCATTAATGTTTGCTACAACTTCGTGACCTAGTAGTACATCGGAGTTTGTAGCGAAGATCAACTGAGAAGAACCGCTATTTGCCTGAGAAGTCAACTTAGCAAAGTATCTGGTCTCAGCACCCTTCAGGGACTGAATTACAGGAGCATATGACTGATCACCTCTTAGGAAGGAGAACGAGTTTGCTGCAGCATTGTTAAATGCCAGTCGAGCAGTAGCGATAACACCAGAAGTAATGTCGTTTGCAGAAATCTGGTTGGAGGATAGAGATACCCAGTTGTTGCTGTTGCTTGCAGATGTGTTAACAACACGACTGATGTTGATAGTCTCAGAAGGAACGTCACTAGACTCAAATTCGTCAGTGTCTTCCATCTTGATATTGTTAACAATATCGCCATAGAGTCTAGACTCAATCAGTGCATTACCTTGTGCTTGTGTACCAGAACCTGCAGGAGCAGCGAAGGTAACAACAGGAGCACTTGTGTATCCTTTACCACCGATGAGACCATTGAATAGTTCAATGGTTACCAGAACAACAATTCCGTTTGCAATTTCACAAGTTGCGTTTGCTGAGATAGCACCTGCTTGTGGGTTACCACCAGAGATGGTAACAACAGGAGGAGTAACGTAACCAGAACCACCATCAGTGATGTTAATCTGATATACAACACCTTCTCTATATTCAGTTGCCTGAATCTTACCACCAGTATTACTACCAGTGAAGACATCGCCAATAGTAAATTGTAGAGTGGGATCTACTGGGAACGATACGAACAAACTATCGTTATCATTGTTCAGAATGAACGACGTTGATGTATCCTGTTGGATCGCGATGTCACCTGCTAGTGCGCCTTCAATAGCAACTCTTTCTGCTTGGTTTGCAACTGTGTAAACCTGGAAAGGACGTAGAGGTGGAATCTGATCTTCGGAGATCTTACCAGAGTCAGTAAGTTCGACCAGTGCTCTAGGAACTGGGTTTGTGGAATATGGTTTGTTGAGGTATGGACCAAGGTTGTTGGTAATATAGTCCTTAACTGCTTTCTGAGTAGGCAGTTTGGAGTCAGTGGAGTTAGCGCCACCCAGTGTGTTAGATGCGTCGAAACCAGTAACAACAACGTCGCCACCCTTTAGTTTCAAGAATTCAACTTCCGAGATCGTAACAGTACCCGTGAAGGTAATTGCACCAGTTCTGTTTTCGATTCTTGCGAACGTACCAACCTTAAAGTCACCCAGTTCGTCAGTACCAGAGACGTATACACGACCATAGTTTTCAGAAACTTGTTCGTATGCTTCAACCTTGGTGCCGCCGTTTTCTGGTAGAGCGTTGTAGTTAGTACCAGAACCTGCAAATTCCCAGGTGTGGGAAGAAGAGTTAACGATAGATGGTCTGTGCAATCTTAGGGTCTCACCGACCATCGATCCAACACTAACTGGGTTGCCAGTAGAATCTTGCTGGAATTCTGCACCACCACCAGAACCAGATTCTAGTGTGAGTTGAGCAGAGAAAGGAGGACCAACTGTTACGCCTTCAACAACATCAACGAAGTATTCAATGTCTGGATTGATGTTGGAGAATCCATCAACTTTAACAACGTAGTGCTCTAGTGGTTCTCTTCCAAGACCATTGACTGTAAAGATCGTTCTTCCAGTTGGAGTAGAAGATACATTAGTAATTTGACCAACGTCAAACTCATATGCCTCTTCTCTAAATCCGCTACCACGAAGAGCAAAGATACCAAAGTTGGTTGCGGAGTTTGTGATGGAGCAGTATCCACCAGACTCAGCAAGAACACCATCAGCACAGAAGATAACGAAGACCGAAACCAGCTGGGTGTAACCATCATTGACAACCTTATAACCTGTGCCACCGAAAGAAACGATCGTGAATGCCGAAGCAACCATCGACTTACCCTGATTTGGGAAGGTTGCAGAACCATCTAGTTCTAGACCAGGGAATGGGCAGTTAGGTTGCTTAACCTTAGCACCATCAACCTCAGCACCGCCACCACCTAGGAAGGAGATAACAGAAGAGTTCTGGGTGTATGGAGATGCTTCAATGATTGGGTTATCTGCAAAGTCAGAACGTGGAGTAATTCTAAGTCCAGACTGATCGTAGATTGTGCTCTCTGGATAAGAGATGATTGAAGAGGTATCAAAGAGAGTTCCTGTGTCTCTAGTGGTAGCACCAGGAGCAATACCATTAGTTGTGTCAACTGCGTAGAGGAGAATATTATCCAGCAAAGTAAATGCTGTGTTGATAGACGCCTGTACGTTTGCACAGAGAGGAATACCAGCAGGGTCAGGAAGAATGCTAGTATCGGTGAACTGAGGAATATCAGATAGAGGTGTTAGAACTGCATTGCCAGCATCATCTGTCCAGTTACGCATTGCTGCGATACAAAGATCTTTTGCTTCCTGGAATGCAAATCTAGTAGGTGCTAGTTCGGAAGCAGGAATGCCAGTCAGTGCGGCACCAGTGAAGTAGAACTCAGCAGCATTGACGATACCAAAGTTGCCACCAAGAACAAGGTCTCTTAGAAGAGCACTGATGATATGATTAATATCTCTACGACACTTACGCTCATCAATATTATTGAGTGCTAGGTTAGGATATTGAACCAGAGTCTGCTTGTATGCTTCATCAGCAATCAGGTCTCTGTTTCTAGCAATCAGATATGCTCCATCTAGATATGTTCCAGAAGAATTGTTTGCAAGAACATCAATAAACAGATATGCAAGCGTATCGATTGCAGATGCAACGTTAGCACAAGCAGGTGACGAGATGTCATCAATGACTGTTGGGTCAAAGTATTGTGGAAGAGAAGAATACTGAGGAGTATAAATTGGTTGACCAGGAGCACCTGTACCAGTACGCCACTTTCTCATGGCGTGGATCATCAGTTCTCTAGCATATTCTAGAGCACGTACTGTTTGAATGATTTCGTTATTGACAAAATCAATTTCTGTATTAGTTCCATCGATGTATTTCTTCGCTGCATCGATAACGTTATAGTTACTTCCGTATTCAAGGTCTCTAGTGATTGCACTAATGAAGTGACCAACGTCTCTGCGGCACTTGTCGTCGCTTACAGGGATGCTAAAACTTGGATAGACCTTCTGGGTAACTACACCATCTACAGTACACTCTAGGAGGATATCTGCAATTTGTACAGTTGCATCCTCAGATAGATTAGCAACAGGAGAATTAAGCGTGATAGTTGCTTCGCCATTGACAATGTTGTCGTATACAAAGTTAGTGATATTGTATGTGGATCCACCGAAAGTAACAGTACCACCACTTACATAATCGTGTACAAATCTAGATGTTCCTAGGTAAATCTTCAGTTCGGAACCACCAATGCTTAGGGAGTTCGTTTGAGATCTTACGAATGTGTGAGCAGATTGTGGAAGATGTCTAACAGCATTTGATGTTGCACCTACAAATGTGTGGACAGATTGTGGTTCATGCTTAATAGCATTAGTGGTAGCACTTACAAAGAGGTGAGTAGAACCAGATGCACTTCCTGCATTACCTACATTAATAGTAAAGGTTCCATCCTGACGGGAAAGACCATTAGTAGTTGCACTAACAAAGGTATGAGCACCTGTGTAGTCAGATGGACCAATGTTAACACGGAAACCATTAGTAGAAATGTTGCTGATAGGCAACCAACGACCAGATGGATAGTCATAACCAGCACGAGGATATGACTTCTGAACTGTGTTGCCATCTAGATTACATGTAAAGGTTAGAGATAAGTCATCAAACTTGATGTAATCACCTTCTTGGAATCCATGATTAGCAATGGTGATATCAACCTGTCCATTGGAAGCAGTATATACAGCATTGGTAACTGTATGCTGAGTAGATCCAACCGCAGTAATTGGAATAGACTGACCTGCATAAGGATCTTGACCAGGACGAGGATACGTATGCTCGGTAGCATGTCCGTTTTGATCGCAAGTGAAGGTGAAGGAATTGTCTTCGAGAACAACACTACGACCAACACCCAGACCATGCTGTCCTACAGTAACTGTCAGATCTCCATTAGAAGCATCGTAAGTAGCAGCGGATGGAGTAAAGTATTGGTTTGGTCTTGATACTCCAGCGTTAACTGTGATGCTAGTTTCCGAAATCTCGGTGATAGGCATAGACCTACCAGCGAAAGGATCAATTCCTGGACGTGGATAAGTCTTAGTAGACTGGTTGTTATCCATGTCGCAAGTGAACGACAGGGAGTTATCGTCAATAACGATACCCTCACCAACAGATAGTGTATGAGTACCAATTGTTAGATTAAGAGCACCTGTTGCTGGATTATAAGTTGCAGCAGATGGTGTGAATAGTTGGTTTGGACCAGATGCACCTACGTTTAGAGTAAACGTATTAGTTGTGACTGCTGTAATTGGCAGAGACTTGCCGCTAGCATACTGATCTGTATCAGGTAATGCGTGCTCAGTCTTATTACCATCCATCGTACATGTAAATGTGATGGACTGATCAGCAATTGATACACCATCACCAATAGACAATCCGTGATTGTTAACTGTAAATACAGCATCACCAGTAGCAGGATCGTAAGTTACATTTGTTGGTGTGAATTGAGCGTCAGGAGTACCACCAATGCCATATACTGAATAGTATTCTTTCTTGAATTGATCATTGATCTTACCTACAACTTCATCTGCGATGAACTCTACGTTGTTTCTAATCTGCAGGCAAGCGTCTTGATACCTTCTGGCAATCGGTGTTGCCATTGGGAATCTGTTTGGAGAGTTGAGAAGGGAGATAGTAATCGACTTCTCATAAGATCTAACAGAACAGAACTGACCAGGATCAAAGTTATCTGTAGTAGTGATTGTGGTCTTCTTGGGAATAACAAATCTTCTAGAACGACCATCAGCATCTTCTAGAACTTTGTAAATTCTTTGCTTACCATTCAGGAACGACAAGTCTGGAGAACTTGTGGGCATTCCCTCAATAACAATCTCTTGACCTTCTTTGAAGTCGTGTGTATTCTGTCTGCCAACCAGTGAGTTTGTATAGAAGATAATACCACCAAGATCTTCTGCAGATCCTGGATCTTGGAAACCACCAGTTGCAATACTGGGATCTCCTTGAAGAGAGAAGTCAACTCTAACAATAGGTAGAGCATCAGTAATATTTGTATTTTCAAAAACAACTTCACCTTCTGCTCTAATTGACTTAATGTCAGTAGAAACAAATTCGTAAGCATCTCTAAGATAGGTTAGTTCTAGTGTGTCAGGACCAGAAGCAACTGTACCTGTATCGTGTATAGGAGAAGATGCGGCAGAAGTACCAGCAACAGCAACTGTGTATACATTATCTGTTGCCCAAAGTTGTTGACCTACAGTATATGCTGTATTAGGTTGCCACTCAATAGTACCTTGACCACCGAATTGGAATGTCTCACCAGCAGTAAACGTACCGCTAGTGACTGAGAAGTCAACATTACCACTCACATATGCAGATGGTCCAAGAATAGTAGTAAATTCTACCCTTTCAAGAATACCTTGAGCACCAGTGTTAACACCTCTAACAGGTAAGTTTGCTACTAGGTTTGCGAGACCAGTGTTTGTTTGGAAGTCAGCACGGAACTTTTCTGGTCCAAAGATTTGAGTACCAATTGGGAATTGAGTACCAAAATCTCCATTGACTGTATAGTCATAGTTAATTCTTTGCTTGTCATCAAAGACCATCGCAAAGTCCCAAGTTGCGACAGCATCACCAGAGGAGTCAATTTGGTCTCTGTAAGTAACACCGATGACATAGTTCTTATCACCGAACTTAAAGATGTGCTTTCTTGGGTTAGCAGGTCTGATGATTACAAGACGAAGGTTATCACCAACAACAGATGCATCAGGTGGTAGAGAGATTGGGTTGTCTTCTACATAGTCTCCACCAGAAACAATAAGTGTTTCTTTTACGCCAGGAGTTGCCCATGCAAGTTGTGCTGCTTTTTTAATGGTACGAACAGGAGCAACTGCAGAACGACCATCATTCAAGTCAGAACCAATCTGTGCAGAAACGTAGATACGTCCACCAACGTCATTCGTTGCTAGGTTAAGGACGTATTCTGTGGTTGCAATTTTGGTAGATCTATCTCCGAGAAGAGGAGTAATAGAACGTGGGAACTCACCAGAGTCTCCAGTTTCTTGATACTTATAACCACCAGAATCATTAACACGGAAACCAATGTGCTTGAAGTTTACTTCGCCATTGAGTTCAATACCATCTGTATGCAGAGGAGGTGTAGATCCAGTTTCACCAGCATTGAGTGCCTGGTATACGTTTGGACCTCTATATCTGTAAGCGTCTTTCTGAACAATGATATTCGCTGACCAGGGAATACCAGTGGCATTCATGTAGGTCTTGAGATCAGGTGCCCTAAACTTAGCGTCTGGGGTGATAAAGTTATCAATATCTAGGTTTAGAATTCTCGCCGTGTCAGAAATAATCGACGTAGAGGTTCTAATAGCACCATTAATATCAAGTTCAAAGTCAACAGTATCCAAGAATGCTTCGACTTGAGCACCTGTACCATTACCACCAGTAATAGTTACAGCAGGAGCAGAGGTATAACCTAGACCAGGGTTGTCAACTAGAACGGCAGTAACAAAACCTTCACTGATAACAGCAGTGCCAAGTGCTTGAGTTCCACCAGCAGGCGGAGGAGCAATATTTACAGTCGGTTGGGTGGTGTATCCAGTACCACCTAGATTTACAACAATCCTATCAATCCTGTTTCCAGTTCTGTTGATACCAACACGGGGCAAGTCCGTGTTCGGATCAAGTAGAGTTCTGAGAACTTCTTTCTCGTCAGAACCAGCTCCATTTCTAATAGATAGCTCTTGTGTACCAACTAGAGTAGGAGCAATGGCTCTAATCGTTTCTCTATCGGAATTTAACTGAAAACTCATTTCTTACTCAGCCTTGCCGTAGGTTTTATTCTCCTATCTATTTAGCATCATGTCCACTCAATACTGACTACCTTAGTATATGCAATCCACTTAATTGAAATAGTTGTTCCTGCTCTGGAAGTGGTAT
>BCSF01000566.1_pt1 | contig 14018 bp, 19 predicted proteins | sample 1016431 | NCBI WGS metagenome assembly BCSF01 (sample SAMD00045685;SAMD00045686;SAMD00045687;SAMD00045688;SAMD00045689;SAMD00045690;SAMD00045691;SAMD00045692;SAMD00045684;SAMD00045690;SAMD00045691;SAMD00045692;SAMD00045684;SAMD00045685;SAMD00045686;SAMD00045687;SAMD00045688;SAMD00045689, study...
CTATCATTGTCTTCATACCGATGTAATTAATGCTATTAGTTTAGCTGTTGAAAACAGCCATGATTCATCTCCTTACGGGGTGCTAATAGAGTTTAGCGATGCTGCTCCTGACAATAACGGTAACTATTTTCTCAAATGCCAAGATAATGTTGCGAATAGGACCTTTATTTATTCGGATGGTGACGTTTGGACAGCGGATGCAGGCACTCTTACTTCAGACGTAACTCTTAAGCGTAACATCACAGACGCCACACCCAAACTGGCTGACGTGATGAACCTTCGGGTTCGCAATTTCTATTGGCAGGAAGATTATCACCCGAACAAGCAAGATAAAAAACTCATCGGTTTTGTTGCTCAAGAGTTTGAAGAAGTTTTTCCAGGTTTAGTAGAAGATAAAGAAGTGCCTAACGAAGAAGGAACAACTAAAACTGTAAAATACTCAGTACTTGTTCCAATATTAGTTAAAGCAATACAAGAATTAGAAGCTAGAGTCGCGACATTAGAAGGTTAAAATACCTAACAATCACGTGATTATAGTAACATAAGACCAAAACCAATGACTTATTTTTACAAAACCTATTCTTGGTCACAAGGTGACTCAGGAATACCCGAAGAAACCAGAACTCTTTGGGAGCACATCGCTATGAAAAAAAACTGGCGAATTGTTCAACTACCTAACGGTTTTTTTCAAGCCGAATACAAAGATCCAAAAGATGAAGAAAATTGGATTGATGTAACAAGGCGTGAAACTTTAGAAAGCTGCGAAGCTGCAATTGATGGCAGTATTTCGCATTATTCAAAAAAGCTAGAGTTTCTAAAAGGACCTAAGATAGTTAAAACCTTTAAATAACCACTTATACTAAAAATTTAATTAAATGGAATATAATAACCCAAGTGAGATAGTAAAGGATCTGTCCTTCGGAACAGATGCTAGAACAAAAATAATGGCAGGTGTTGATAAATTAACTAAAGCAGTTAAATCAACCCTCGGCGCTTCTGGTAAATGCGTAATTTACGAGGACGCTCTCGGAAGACCGGTGATAACAAAAGACGGAGTAACCGTTGCGGAAAGCGTAGTCTTAATTGACCCGGTCGAAAATATGGGAGCAACCCTTATAAAAGAGGCTGCCAAAAACACAGTGAAAGAAGCAGGTGACGGTACCACAACGGCTACCGTCCTTGCTCATTCGCTTTTGAATTTAGCAAATAAAGCAAAAGATCAAAACAATATAAGAGATATAAAGAAGGGGATAGAAACGGGATTAGAAAAAATTAATAAAGAACTTACTAGTAAAGCAGTTGACGTTAAAGGGGACATGTTAGAAAATGTGAGTTCAATTAGTTGTAATAACGATAAAAGCCTCGGAAAGATTATATCGCAAGCGTATTCAAAAGTGGGTAAGGATGGAGTAGTCCTTATGGAGGAGTCCGAGACCGAAAAAACAAATGTTGAATTTGTTGAAGGCACACAGATAGATTGCGGGCTCAAATCGCCATACTTTGTAACAGATAAGGATAAAGGGAAAGCTGAACTAGATAATCCGTACGTAATGATAGTTTCTTCTCCAATCCCAAACATTCGTAAAATTCAGAATGTACTAGAGTTTGTAATCAAAGAAAAAAGAAGTTTGCTTATTGTAGCAACCGTAGAACAGCAGCCATTAGCAGCATTGCTAGCAAATAAAGTTAAAGGCAATATTAAAGTCAATGTTATTGATTTACCTGGTTTCGGTCCTACTAAGCAAGACACAACTGAAGACCTTGCGATTCTTACCGGAGCGAAGGTAATAAACGAAGAGTTAGGTGACGATTTAGATTTAATTCAACCTGATATATTAGGGCAAGCAATAAAGTCTGTTACAGATGATAAAAACACTGTTTTAACTATAATGGATCAAGGCCCTATTCTAAACGAAAGAATAGAACAAGTTGAAATCAAAATAAAAAAAGAAAAAAATCCATTCTTTAAGAAAAAGCTACAAGAAAGATTAGCAATGTTAAATGGTAAAGTAGCAATAATTAAAGTTGGTGCAGACTCTAAAGTTGAAATGAAAGAAAAGAAAGATAGAGTTGAAGACGCTATATATGCTACAAAAGCAGCTTTGCAAGAAGGTATTGTATCTGGCGGTGGTGTTGCTTTACTAGATGCATCATTTGCAATAGTACCAGAAAATGACGGAGAAGTAATTTTATTAGAAGCTATAAAAGCACCATATGCAACCATACTAGATAATGCAGCATTGGAGTATAAAGAATATAGTAAAGCAGGTATAGGAATAGATGTTGTAAATAATACTAAAGTTGATATGATCAAAGAAGGTATTATAGATCCTGTATTAGTAACTAAAACAGCTTTGAAAAATGCAGTTAGTGTTGCTACAACAATATTTTCAGCAGATTGTGTAATTAATAATATTCGAGTGGTAAATGAAAGCAATTAATTTTTACGTAGTCGTTGAAAAAATAAAAGAAGCACCGAAAAAAGTAGGTGGCTTAGAACTCACGGAAGATCAAAATAAAGATGTGAGGTATTTAAAAGGAAGAGTTATATCTGCAGGACCACAAGCAGATGTTCTTAATGAAAATGATATAGTACATTATGACAAACATGCCGGTCACGGTATCGAATGGCAAAGTAAATTATATTATGTGTTAAAACTCGGCGACATAGTTCTAGTGGAATAGTCGCGTTCCAATCATTGTTTAACCCTTTAAAAATTATCAAAATGGTAAAATTTATTTACATTTCTAACGCCGCTGACGACGCTGCTGCTTATCCAATAGACGCATTAAAAGGAATCGACACAGCTGCCGGAAAAGTGCACATGTACTTTAAGCCACACAGGATTGGTGATGCTGTTGCAACAGGTGATACTAACGATCATATCGTTTTATCATGTGGTGCTGACGAAAAAGCTTCACTTAAGTATATAGCAGAAGCTATTGCTAGTCCAACTGGTGATGAATTATTAGTTGTTGCCGATGATGAGAATTCAGTGTATTTAGCAGATTCTGGTATTACAGCTGTAGATTCTATCACGTACGCAACATAGTATTATGAGACTAAGCGCACAAGATTTGCGTGAACTTCAAGTATTTAAGTATTACAGGCTCGTTCGTAAATGGGCCTGTAAAACTTATAATTTAAAAGACGCTGATCTCGAACTTTTAATTTATTTAGATTGCAAAGATCGATTTACGCGTAATGATTTTATTGATGGCACCTATACATACAGCTGGGATAAAGATAGATGGGAACGTCTACGAAAAGATGGCTGGATAGATGTATGGAGACATCGCAACCGCACTTCAATTAAATATAGTATATACAAAACCTCATTTAAATGTAAGCAATTAATAATGCGAATATACCGCATAATGCTCGCAGAAGAAGACCTACCAACAAGTACCCGTAATATTTTTTATAACAATAAATCATATACAGACAAAGTTTACAATAAAGCTATTGATGATATGATTAAAGACAAAGACAGATAGTTATGTATTATTCAAAACCTAAAAAAGCTAAAAAAGCTAAGAAAAAAGTAAAGAAAGTTAAAAAAGCAAAAAAGGGATATTAAAATGAAAAAACTTTCAGGAAAACAATTAAAGATAGCTAAATTAACGCCTCCGTTTAATAAATTAAATAAAGGTGATTTTATTAAGCTAAAGAAAATGAAAAAACTTAAATTCAAAAAGTAATGCCAAGTAAAAACGCACCTTCCAGAAAAAAATCAAAAGGTTACTACACTAAAGTAAAAAAAGGCGGTGGCACTGGTTCTAAAGCTGGTGGCGGTATGTCTAAAAAAGGTGTAGCTAAATATAGAAGAGATAATCCTGGAAGTAAGTTAAAAACTGCAGTTACAACTCCACCATCTAAATTAAAGAAGGGAAGTAAAGCATGGAAAAGACGTAAATCATTTTGTGCTAGATCTCGTAGTTGGACAAGTGAAAGAGGTAAAGCTGCAAGAAGAAAATGGAACTGTTAAAATGAAATCAAGAGGATTAGGGGACACAATACATAAGTTTACTACAAGAACTGGTATTAAAACCGTGGTTGATCATGTTTCAAAAGGATTGAACATACCATGCGGTTGTGAAGCCAGAAGACAAGCTTTAAATAAAGCAGTCCCATATAAAATGAAAAAATCATGAGTAAACCAAAAAAGAAATTTGCCGAAACTACTGTAGGTAAACTTTTGTTTGGTGCTGCTTCAATAGCTAGCCCAGCATTAGGTAATGTACTTAAAGGTGTTACAACGCCTGCTGAAGCTATAGCAGCTATTGGCAAGTCAGACGCAAGTAGTGAAGATAAAATTAAATTACAACAATTAATATACGAACAGCAAAACAAAGAAATGGAAGCTATAACAAATCGTTGGACCGCAGATGCTGCATCCGATTCGTGGCTTTCGAAGAATGTACGCCCGCTAGTTTTAGTGTGGTGTATCGTTGTTTTTAGTTTTGCCGGTATACTTGATAGTGTAGAATCAATACCTTTCAATATTGGGGTTACATGGAATGACACTTTTGAGAAGGTCATGATGGCCGTCGTTCTGGCCTATTTCGGTGGAAGGAGTGGAGAAAAGGTTACAAGTATATTTAAAAAATAAATCAAATGCCTAGAATAAAAGACATACTAAGAGATCACATTTTATCAGCTGATGATAGGTTATTAGGAACAGATATTTCTGGTGTTACTAGAAATTATAAACTATCAGATATAGCTAGCTTTGGAAATTTAGGTGCAACTGGTTTTGCTGATGTAACGTCGGCCGCTCCCGTTTCAGGTGATGCACATACGCATGGCATAGATTTAAATACAGCTGTAAATAATTATAATGTAACTGCTGTTAACGCACCTAATAAAATAGTATTTGAAAATATAAACGCTAATGTAGTTGGTAAAACAGGTACAATTGTAATAACAAACCCATCCTCAGTTACTAGTCTAGCTTGGAGAGCATTTGATGCTACTGTATATACTCCAGGTGGTGGTTCTATTAATTTTGTTGCTACAGCAGATAATCTTGCTGTTTTAAATTATTTTGTAGCATCCACAACTAAAATATTAGTTAACTATGTAGGAAACTTCGGAACTTATCCTCAATCTTAAATTTTAGTTAAATGAGATGGCTTTGGAACAGAATAGATTTTTGGAACACCGCTAAAACGAGATCTACTAGCAGGAATACAACAAAGTCAACAAGTGTTGAAAAGCAAACTACAACTGCATTCAATACATCCACTAATACTGTTACAACCTTTAATACGAGCACAAATACATCTACAGTATTTAATACAAGCACATCTACTGTTACAACTTTTGCTACATCTAAAACAACTAGTACAACATTTAACACATCTACAAATACAAGTACTACGTTTAACACCAGTACAAATACGGTTACAACTTTTAATACCAGTACTAATACAGTAACTACATTTAGCACTAATAGAAGTACAACTACTACTTTCAATACCAGTACAAACACAGTTACTACATTCAACACAAGTACGAGTACAGTTACTACATTTAACACAAGTACAAGTACTGTAACTACTTTTGCTACATCAAGAGCAACGACTACCACATATAATACTAGTACAAATACAACTACAGAGTATAACACATCTACAAGTACTGTATATAATACAACTACGTCTACAACTACCACATTCAATACTAGTACCGCTACAAATACTATATTCAATACAAGTACGGTTACAACAACAACTTTCAACACAAGTACATCAACAGTTACGACATTTGCAACGACTAGATCTACAACCACTACTTTTAGTACAACTAGAAGTACAGTAACAACATATAATACTACAAGATCTACAACAACTGAATATAACACTACAAGAGCAACTACTACAGTATACAATACAACTAGAGCAACTACAACTATATATTCTACAAATAGAGCCACAAGTACGGAGTATAATACATCCACTAATACAACTACTGCTTTTAATACATCTACTATAACTATTAAAAGTACCACTACAGCATTTAACACATCTACTAATACAGTAACGGTATATAATACTACGACAACGACTATAACAAGTTTTGGAACAACAGTGCCAACAAGTATTGCTACGTCTACAACTATAAGTACTACTAGGTCAACAACTACAGAATATAACACAACTAGATCGACAACTACAGAATATAATACAAGTACAACAACAAATACAGTATTTAACACTAGTACACAAGTTCCACACGAAACATCGAGAACAACTACGTTCGCTACAACGCGATCAACTAATACAACTGTTTCAACCAGCAGAAGCACAACGACTGCTTATACCACAAGTTTTTCAACTAGTAGAATTACGAATAAAGAAACAACAACGACGTTCAATACAAGTACAACTACGACGTTCAATACGAGTACAGCTACAACGACTACTTATAATACGTCAACTGTAACAACAACAAGTACAACAACACAATTTAGTACAAATAAAAATACAACTACAACGTTTAATACTACTACTGCTACCAGCACAGTATTTAACACATCTACTGTAACTAGTAAATCAACTACAACAACATTTAATACTACTACAGCAACTAGTACAGTATTTAATACAAGTACAACAACTGTATTTTCAACAACCACTGCTTATAACACAAGTACAACAACTTTAGAAAGCAGAAGCACAACTACTGAGTATACTACGTCAACTACATTCAATACTACGACAGCAACAGTTACAACATTCAATACGTCAACTGCAACAAATACGGTATTTAATACAAGTACAACCACTGTGTTCAATACGACAACAACTTATAATACCAGCACAACTACAACTGAAAGTAGATCAACAACAACTGTATACACAACATCAACCACGTTTAATACAACGACAGCAACAACCACAACTTTTAACACAAGTACAGTAACTTCTAAAAGTACTACAACAACATTCAGTACTAATAGAAATACAACTGAGTCTAGGAATACAACTACAACTTATACTACAAGTACAGTATTTAATACAAGTAAAAGTACAACGACTGCCTATACTACCACATTTGCTACGTCAAGAAGTACAACAACAACATTTAGTACAAACAGGAACACAACCGAAAGTAGATCAACAACTACAGCTTATACGACTACAACAACGTTTAACACAAGTAGATCAACATCAAAATCTACAACGACTACATTTGCGACCACAAGATCAACAACGACAACGTTTGCAACATCGAGATCTACAACAACAACATTCCAAACAAGTATTGTTACAAGTAGAACAACCACGTTTAATACCAGTAGAGGTACTGTAACTTCATTTAATACTGTTACAGCTTATAACACTACAACTACTTATAATACGTCTAAAACAACAAGTACTGCGTTTAACACCACAACTGCTTATAATACAACTACCACGTTTAATACATCACGAGGTACTGCAGAATCGAGAGCTACAGGAACGTCTAGAAGTACATCAACAGTGTTTAATACGACTACCTCTTATAATACCACTACTACATTTGGAACTTCCAGAGGAACAGCTGAAAGTAGAAGCACAACAACCGCTTATAATACTACAACATCATTTAACACAAGTAGAAGTACAGGAGAAAGTAGAAGTACATCAACTGCATTTAATACAACAACAACATTTAATACAAGTAAAAGTACAACAACTGTATATTCTACAGCTGCTGCAGTAACTGCATTTGATTCAACAACTTCAAGTAACTTTAACTTTGTGTGTCAAGAATTTTTAGGTTCTACATATTATGGTAATAGTGTATCTAGTGGATTACCTGCTGCAAATTCAAACGTTTATACTAATTCAGGCGGTACAAGTGTATTATCTTCTGGTTATTACGGAGCAGCAAATACAAGTTCTGTAGGTCCAACTCACTTCTTCCAAATTGGTGCAGGTGGTGTTGTTACAAGTATAACTCAATGTTCTGGCGGCGGCGGTGGCGGCGGAGGTGGTTTCTCTGACATATCTATGAAACAGAATATTAGATATATGTATAAATCACCAAGTGGACTAAACGTATACTCATTCGAATATAAAGATGATTCGTTTGGTAAAGGAAGACACCAAGGTGTTATGGCACATGAAGTTGAACATATTGATGGAGCTGTAATAAATCATAGAGGTAAGAAGTGGGTTAACTATAATAAACTAGATGTAGAATTTAAAAAAATATAATTATGTTTAATGAAGATTTAATACCTATATACAACGGACAAAACTTTATAGTAGAAAAAGAAACTAAGCAACTTAACGCAGAAGAAACATTTACGATGTCTATATTTAAATATAAAGAAGATGTATGGCATAGTAGATATAACCATGAAACACCGTCAGCAAAATATGTAGGTGACTGTGAATCGTGTGGGTGGAATACTGATACTTATGATAATGTTACATGGGGAGATGTGTTATACTTAGGTTTATATTTAGGTTGCACGCCTGAGTATATATATAACAATAAATCAGTTACATCAATAGATGTAGTTGAAGAAGATCAAGAGATAATAGATTATGTTACATGGATTAATAGTAATATTAATGTTATACAACATAATGAGTGGACATATACGCCAGATAAAAAATATGATTTAATTTTAGTTGATTTATGGGCAATGCCTGCAGATATAACTGATGATCACAGACAATTACTATTAGATAATTATAGTAGTCACTTAAAAGAAGGTGGTAAAATAATATTACCGCAATCACAAGAAATACTAGAGTAAAATGCCAAATACAAGTAGAAGTACAACAACAACGTTCGCAACATCAAGGGGAACAGGTACTAGTAGAAATACTACTACTGCGTATAATACTACTACAACATTTGGTACTTCTAGAGGTACTGCTGAGAGTAGGAATACTACTACTGCATACAATACTACTACGTCATTTAATACATCAAGAAGTACAGGTGAAAGTCGAGGAACTGCTACTAGTAGAAATACTACAACGGCATTTAATACGACAACGGCATATAACACCACTACTACTTTTAATACATCGCGTGGTACAGGAGAAAGTAGAGCAACGGGTACTAGCAGAAATACAACCACAACCTTTAATACAGCAAGAGGTACTGCTGAGAGTAGAAATACAGGTACATCAAGAAATACAACTACTACATATAACACCAGTAGAACAACAACATATACAAGTTATTTTAATACAACTAGATCAACTACTACGACGTATAATACAAGTAAGTCAACTACTACTACATTTAATACCAGTACAACCACGACTACTACTTATACAACCACATTTTCAACAAGTAGATCAACAGCAGAATCAAGAAGTACGACTACTACTTATACAACTAATACTGTATTTAACACATCAACTGCTACAGTTACCGCATTTAATACATCTACAATAACAAGTAAGAGTACGACAACAACTTTTGCTACTAGTAGAAACACAACTGAATCAAGATCTACAACAACTACGTATACAACAAACACGGTATTTAATACGTCTACAGCAACTATAACAGCTTATACTACAACGTTTGCAACCACAAGAAGTACAAATACTACGTTTGCTACATCAAGAAATACAACAGAACAAAGAAGTACAACTACAGTATATTCTACTACTACAGCTTATAACACAAGCACGACAACAGCAACTAGTAGAACAACAACTGTATCTACAAATAAAAATACTGTAACAGCATACAATACAACAAGAAGTACAAATACAACATTTGCAACGTCTAGGAATACTCTTGAAACAAGAAGCACAACAACTACATATTCAACGACAACCGCGTATAATACAAGTACAACTACATTAACAAATAGAACGACAACCGTATCTACAAGTAGATTAACTAATACTGTTTATAGCACAAGCAGAAGTACAACAACTTCTTTTACAACAACGTTTAGTACAAATAGAAATACAAATACTGTATTTGCAACAACAAGAAGTACAAACACTGTATTTAATACGAGTACAACAACAATAACCGCGTACACAACTACTTTTGCAACTAGTAAAAGTACAACTACAGTATATAATACAACAAGAAGTACGCAATTGCAAGAAACTAATAAGAGCACAACTACAGTATATACAACAACGTTTAATACTAGTACTATAACTTCTAAGTCAACTACAACAACATTTAATACAGCGACTGCGACTGTAACAACATTTAATACTAGTACTACAACTACATATAATACAAGTACACAAATACCTCAGTCTACAAATAGAAGTACCACAACTACGTACAACACTAGTACAAATACAACAACAACATTTAATACTAGTACAAACACTATTACAACGTTTAATACGTCAACAAATACAATTACAGTATTTAATACAAGTACTGCTACAACTAAATCTACTGTAACCACTTATACAACTAGTAGAAGCACTACAACAACGTTTGAAACTACAAGAAGTACAAATACAGAATATACAACTACATTTGAAACTTCAAGATCAACTAGTACTGTTTACAACACAAGTACTAATACAACAACCGTATTTAATACGTCAACATCAACTACGACAACATTTAATACGAGCACAAGTACTACGACAACATTTAATACCAGTACAAGTACAGTTACAGAATATAATACAACAACGTCAACCATAACAACGTTTAACACATCAACAGCAACTATAACAACGTTTAATACATCAACGACGACAACAACTGAATACAATACTACTAGAAGCACTACGACGACATTTAGTACGAACAGAAATACTACTACTGAATATAATACAAGCAAGAGTACAACAACTACTTATGAAACGTCTACAACAACAGTTTATAATACAACTACAAGTACAACAACTGAATATAACACTAGTACGGCAACAACAACTACGTTTAACACTAGCACTTCAACTGTAACTACGTATAACACTACTAGATCTACTACAACACAATATAATACTACTAGATCTACTACAACAACTTTTGAAACTAGTAAGAGTACTACAACAGTGTTCAATACGAGTACTTCAACTGTAATTACGTTTGAAACAATTAAGTCAACAACAACAGCTTATAACACTAGTACAAATACAAGTACTACATTTGAAACTAGTAAAAATACTACGACTACGTTTAATACAAGTACGTCAACAGTTACCACGTTTAGCACTAACAGATCAACAACTACGGCATTTAATACTAGTACTGCAACTGCTACAACGTTCCAAACAACGGAAATTACACATACTACGTTCAATACAACAACTGAAATAACGACTAGTTTTAATACATCGTTTACCGTACAAACATCATGGTATATAGACGCTGAACCAACTAATCAACCTGGAACTAGGGTTAATCATCCAAGGAACACAAGTACAGCTTTTTAGTATTGTAATAAAGTATGTAATAAATATATTATACAAATTTAAATTTAATTTTATGGAAATGTTTAACAAAAAGGAGCTTGATAATAGAATAGGCCCTTTAAAAAAAGACAAGAAGTTATATGACCTTGAACAAGTTGAAGGTTATGTAATTAGAAAAGCTAGTGAAAACGGTCTTGAATCTAGCTATGATGTTATGGCAGAAGAAATGCCATACTTCAAAACTTTAGCATATACAGAATATGCGGGTTGTTTTTATTTACAACCATTAAATTATAAAATAAGAAACGAGCAAATGATCGATGCTGCGCAACCTAGCAGCGAAGAAATTGTAGATTACTCGTCTTGGTTTATAAATAGGATTGTAAATAATGGCGCTAACAAGTATAGCGAAAGAGATGAAAAAGCCTTTGATAAATATGAACCTAAAGATTATTTAGTAGTTTTACCAGGTTCTAATAAGGTTAGAGAAAATGTATGTTTAAATAGATTAAAACATATAAGAAGTAAACACGGTAATAATGTATACTTTAAACCACATCCTATAACAACACATCAGATTATAGGTGAATTAAAAGATTTCTTTGGTGAAGAAAATATCTTACCAAGAAATATAAACATGTATTACTATTTACAAAAAGCTAAAGGTGTATACACTACACATATAAGCGAGAGCGCAGTATATAGTGTTGTTATGAATAAAGATACACAACCTATAGATGTTTGGAATAACATACAGCGTGGATCTTTTTATTGTATAAATAATCATTTATTATATAATCAAAAAGACGCTAAGAACTTTGTAAATAAAACCTTTTCAAATTATAAATCAGGTATTATAAACCCTGAGATAGATAAAAACTGGAAAGTAAAAGTTGATAAGTACATAGAATATATATGTGCTAAGAGAGAAAAATATAAAGGGTGGTTTGTAAACGAAGCACCAAAAAGATAATAATATGGATTTATCTTATAAATGGACGATCACGGGTTTGAAAAAAGCACCATCACTTGACGGTTTGTCAGATGTGATCACACATATTAATTTTCAATATACAGGAACAGATGCTGATTCCGGTGAAAGCGCTTCATTTGTAGGTGCTTGTCCGGTTAGCGCACCTAATTCAGAAAGCTTTACAGCGTTTGATGATTTAACAGAAGACGAAGTAATTGAATGGGCTAAAGCTAATCATCCGGTAAATCGTATGAATGATGTAATTGAAAAAGCAATTAACCAAAAAATAAAACCAAAAAACATAAAGGCACTATTGCCTTGGAATAATTAAATTAAATATTATGGCAAAAAATAAAATAACCAAAGAAGAATTAAAAAGCTTACAAGAAATAGTAGGTAAATTAAATCAAGCAGCTAGTCAATTAGGTAATATAGAATTACAAAAGCATGAGATATTACACGCTTCAGCACAATTAAAAGGTGATTTAGAAGAAATGCAAAATGCTTTAAAAGAAACTTATGGGCTAGTAAATATAAATTTACAAGACGGAACTTATGTCGCTGGTAAGGAAGATTAGTATAGGTAGAGACTATAAGAATGACGCAATGCACTATGCTGTAGGCCAAGAAGTATATGGTGGCCACACTATATGTGATATTGTAGAAGAGCAAGATAAGTTTTCAATTTATATTAAAAAAGGTAAAGAAGTATTACCTTGGAAAGATTTTAATAAAAATATGGCTATCGCCGTTGAATATAATTTAGAGTATTAATGCAAAGTTTATTTAACTTTATAGTTAAACCTAAACACGGACGCTACGATAATAAAAAAGATATTGACGGTCAAGAACTTCTGTTAACTACAGAAATTTTTGATCATCGATATGTTAGTCGTAATGGTATAGTGACAGCTACCCCTAAACAAAACAATACAAAAATTCAAATAGGGGATGAAGTTATAGTACATCATAATGTTTTCAGAAGATGGTATGATCAATATGGTGAAGAAAAAAATACTAGAAGCTTTTATAAAGAAGATGAATACTTTGTAATGCCTGATCAAATATTTTTATATAAAAGAAATAATGAGTGGCATGCGCCAGAAGGCTATTGTTTTATCAAACCAATTGTATCTAATAATATATTTTCTAATGACAAAGAAGTTCCGTATAAAGGAATTTTAAAACATGTTGATAGTAAACTTAATAGTGTAAGTATAGGAGATTTAGTTGGTTTTACACCGAGCAGTGAATATGAATTTATTGTTGATGGTGAAAGATTATATAGAGTATTAACCAATTCAGTATCTATTAAGTATGAACGTCAAGGAACAGAAAAAGAATATAATCCAAGCTGGTTATGAAGCAGTCAAAGAACTTGTCAAGGTCGCGAAAGAACCGATTGTTGAAACTGATGATGATGTCTCAGCCGACAGACTCAAGAACGCTGCCGCTACTAAAAAGCTCGCCATATTTGATGCATTCGAAATATTAAATAGGATTGAAGAAGAAAATGGTTTGCTAGAAGGTAAGACGGTTGAAAAAAAAGAAAACACTTTTAAGGGTTTTGCTGAAAGAAGATCTAAGTAATGTACGAACAAACATTATATAGCATTATAGAGCCAATAAAAATTAATACAATTAAAAGGCTTAATAAAGCAAAGAAGTGGAAATACGG
>BCSF01000567.1_pt1 | contig 14014 bp, 13 predicted proteins | sample 1016431 | NCBI WGS metagenome assembly BCSF01 (sample SAMD00045685;SAMD00045686;SAMD00045687;SAMD00045688;SAMD00045689;SAMD00045690;SAMD00045691;SAMD00045692;SAMD00045684;SAMD00045690;SAMD00045691;SAMD00045692;SAMD00045684;SAMD00045685;SAMD00045686;SAMD00045687;SAMD00045688;SAMD00045689, study...
AGTTGGTATTGAAAAAATTGTTTTAGCCATTTGCGCTGGAGAACCTCCACCGCCACTGCCTGTTCCTGGAGGTGTCGTAAATCCAAATGCAGCATCTGATGATCCAACTTGAGGAATGACTGCACCAGGTGCAACTGAATAACCTGAAGCAGGTGGTACTCCATAACCTGGGAAACCACCGAAAGAAATAGGAGCTCCTGTTGTTTGTGATCTTAGTATTTCTTCTAATGTTTCATCTTCGTCGTCTTCATTATATGTAGATGGGAAAGTTAAATCTCCTTGAACATTTGGTCCTGTAAATTGATACTTAGGATCTTTTGCATACTCACCTTGTAATATATCTTTAGTTCTAGTTCTTGCACCACTAAATAAATCTTGTGCTTGATCTATTAAATCTAATCTATTTTCTAAAACAGAAGTGTCTTCACCTCTAGCTCTTTTCTTTGCTATAGTTTTTTCTATTGTTGCTCTTCTTTTATCAAAAGTTGCATCAGTTATTTTAGCTGCATTGTATCCAGACATAATACCTTCTGCAGTATTATAATCATTACTTACAACTCTTCCAATGTCATCTAACATAACACCAGAACCTAATAATTCATTTTCTAATCTTGCTCTTGGATTTACAGGCATCATATCTTTTAAAGAATCTAATCCTCTTCCAAGAAAACTATTTTTTAAATAACCTTGAATCATACCAGGTATGCCATCCATTGGTGGTGCATAATATAAATCTGGATTCGGACCTACTGTTTCTCCAAATTTTTCTGTGTTTCTCATAGCTCTGTTGTAAGCATATGGACTATAATTATCTATGGTTCTTGTTCTATTTGGATCAGGATTGTAAACATTAAATCCATCACCTCCACCACCTGTGGCTACATTAGTATTTATTATCCCTTGAACGGGTTGAGTAGGTTGAGTAGGTTGAGTTGGTGTGCCTCCTATTGGAGGAATAGTAGAAGGAAATATAGGATCTATACTAGGCAATCCTTGTCTTAAATATTTCATTGCTAAATCATATAAAGTAGCCATTATCTTCTTCCGTCTGCCTGTATATCTATTTTAAATGTGCCAAATCTCCATGATTCAGATACTGAATCATTTTCAATTTTAACGTTAACGAACCTACCTCTAGCTCGTGTATCCTTTTTATCAGTAGTTGGAGTAATTGTAAAGGGACTTAAACTCGTGGCTGTTTCTGATTGTTGAGGATATCTTTTAACAGCTAAAGTAAATTTAGAAATAAATTGTAATGGTTTAAAAGAAGTTAAAAATATTATAATAGAAAAGAATAAATAAGATGAAGATGATGGAAAAGTAGGTTGGAATATTGCTGATCTTGATCTTTGCTCTAAATCAAAATCGTATGATTTAACAAAAGATGTTACAGTTGTGGTTGTACCATCTGGATTTACTTGATCTGTGCCCACCTCATGTTCAAATAAAGTAGTTTGTCCAAGTCCTGTTTGACCTATAACCACAGGAAAAGTACCTGTTGAATTAATATCAAATTTAGTAGCAAAAGGTTTTGGATACACAACAGCATCAATCCATGATGTTCTAGCCTCTGTTCCTATGTACCAAACCCCACCTTTCATTTGTTCACCATAGTTAAATACAACATATTTATTATTGTATTCAGAATTAGTTGATGGGTAATACCAAGTAACTTCTGTAAATAAATTATTTAAACCTGCAGTAACTTGTTGACCTTTTGTTGTATCAATACTGTCATAAACAAAATCTTCAACACTACATGGTAAAGATTTAACTGTACCATCAAACATAAAGAAACCATTTGGTGACATCCAAAATGCGACACCATCTATTTCGATTGCTGCATTCTTACCAATCAATCCACAGTTAGTACCCACTTGTTCAAAACCAAATGTAAATGGAGCACCTACAAATTTCATTGTGTATAAAGCATTGTCTGTCCAAACTAGAATAGATTCTTTCGCTTTTAATGCACCTATAATTTTTGTACCATCTTGTAGTCTGAAATCACCAGCTTTATTAATAGAAGTTGCTGCATAGTCATTTATATCTTCTTGATCTGAAAATCTTATAAACATATCATCTTGTGTTCCTGTGTTTCCCATAGTTGTTTCTGTTCCAAAATGACATAAGTGACGTGTTGTTGGGGATACTAAAGTTAATCTAGATGCAGTTGGATTACTGCCTGTTGCAAAATTAGTTGTAGTTGTAGACGCTCTGTTTGATGTTGCAGAAGCTGCACCTGCGTTCCATGTAAAAGTTTTACCATTTGCAATAGTTGCAATTAATACTTCACCAAAGTTATCAAGACTCCAGAGGCCTGGCTCTAGACTTACATCAGATGCTGAAGCTGCTTCACCCCAGTTACCTGCACCCCAAGTATCAATACCCCAACCATAACCATATGATTGCGCAGCTGGACCAACTGGTTCGTAAGGTTTAATACTTAAACTACCACCTGTAGATACTGTTGCTCCTGCATTACTTGATTGAGTTATTGTAAAAGTGTTTGTTGTTTTTGTAATTACTTGAAAATTTTTATCTTCAAACTGTGATGCAGTATATCCTGTACCACCAGGTAAAGTTACGTTATCTAATTGTATAATGTCTCCTACATTTAGATTGTGAGAATTTTTTGTAATTGTACACGTAGGTGATCCATTTGTAGTTGCGATAGTTGCAGAAGTTAAAGTAGTCTTAAGTGGTGTGATATCAAATAGTTGCCCTTCAAAATATAATAACAAGAACTTATCAGTTCCTATTGCTACATATCTATTACCATTGAGATCAACAAAAGCATGCATTTTTCTTGTAACACCTACAATAGTATCTGTAACAAGAGATGACCACCCACCAACTTTTTCTGGTAGACTATATCTAAATCTTACGTTGTCAGAATCAATCCATCTAAACTCTGCACCAGAGTCAGTGTTCTGTTTGTCTATTCCTGGTAAGACTTTAAAATCAATTAGAGCCACGTATTAGCTCCTATATTTTATCTTTGTAAATCCAGCCTCTTGTAGCATTTGCATACACTAATGTAAAAGCTGCTGAGTTTGTTGATACTACTAAATTAGAAGCTCCTCCTAATATATTAGAACCATTTCTATCAATAGTAAGATTGTTAGAAGCTAAATTATTTCCGCTATCTATAAAATGAACTTCTGACCCTACAGCAGGTGAAGCAGGTAAAGTTATAGTTACTGCAGAACCTATACCACCTCCAGATGTATCTACAAAAATTTGGTCTCCGTTTACTGCTGTATAGTTTGCAGAAGGTGTATGATATCCTTTAGTTTGTAGTTTACCTGTAATATTTGTACCATCAGAATACAACACAGTTGTTGATTTAACTGGTAATGTAAGTCCTGTTCCTGATACAGTTTTAACTGTTAGTGTGTAGTTTGAAGCTGATCTAGTTGTAGCATCTTCTACTATAAATACTCTTTCAGATGAATCAGGCATAGTAACTGTTCTGTTAGCTGTAAGTGTGCCTGTTAATTTAAAATATAAATTTTTACCATTTGATACAGCACCATTAGATAATGCTAATGCCACATCACCAGAACCTACAGCTAAAGATATATATCCTGATGCTGCTTGTTCTAATTGTTGTAAGTTTGTGTTAGTGACTGTTCCCCATGTACCTGATTTTTCACCAGTTGTCATGAGTTCTAGTTTCAGATCACTCGAATATGTACTTGCCATTTATTTCGTCTCCTATGGGTTTAATGGATCAATTGGAGTCCATGTCCCTGTCGCGTTTGGATCAATTGGAACCCATGATATCACAGATATGGTACCAGTTGCAAGGTTTATTTGATTACCTGTTACGGGCACATTGGTTAATAATTCAACGTTAGTATTACCTATGGCTACATTTACTCTTTTACCATTAACTAATACAGTAACATTTTGTATGCCTACTCCTGCAAAAGTAGTTGATGAAAAAGGTGTTGCTCCAAAAAACATATTAGCTTCCTAACGATGTTTGGATAGGTTCCCATACCTGAGTAGCTCCTGGTACGATACCATCCCATTGTTTAATATTAATAGTTCCATCAGTAATATTTAATCTATTACCTGTAACTAATGTACTTGCTTTTGCTTGAACTATAACAGTTCCTGTAGATAAATTTTGTCTGTTTGTTGTAATAATTGCTTTTGCATTTGCTTTTGTTGTAACATTTCCAACACCTATTTCTACTCTGTTTCCAGTTACCGCAACACTTGCTTTTGCAACAACTGTGACTAAACCTGTGTTGACATCTACTCTTGATCCCAGAGGCAAGACTCTTGCATCAGCTACTGTTGTAACTGTGCCAGTTCCTATCTCAACTCCTGATCCAGTAACATTATATCTAAACTGGAATGTAACTGTACCTACAGAAGTATTTACTCTACTTCCTGTTACACCAAAATTAGCATCTCCTTTTATTGCAACATCTGCAGTTGTAAGATTGAGTCTATTACCTGTAAGACCCATATTAACATCAGGCCGAGTTACAATTCCTTTAAACATTTCAACACCTTTTCCTGTTACAGGAAAGTTAGCTGCAGCTGATATAGAAACTGATCCTGTATTAAAATTAGTTCGAGAACCAGTAACTCCCATCACCACATCAGGTAATGGTAATATATTTCCAAGTGTAATATTTGCTCTACTACCTGTAGGTATTACTAGAGCATTACCAATATTTGTTACAGTATTGTTTGATTGATTTATTCTTGATCCAAGAACATTAACGTATGCGTTAGGATTAAACCCTACATCTGAGAAGGGTGCGGCTGCAAAGGGTGTAGCACCGAAATACATGCGAGACTACCTCGCGTTACAAGGGATGTTATTAGATCCTACTAGTGATTGACCAAATGCCATATAAATATATTTGTTAGCATTATTTAATGGGCCACTTGAGCCTGTTCTAAGTTTAAAACCATTAGATAATAAATCTATTCTTTCACTTGTTGCTGATTCAGCAGTAGCATCACTATTGTTAAGATGATAGTTTGCTGAGTTATATCCTGCTCTTTTGCTATCGTAAATTTCCCATTCATCAGTTGATTCTGTATTTTTAATTAATATCCAAGCAGGTTTAAAACCAGTATAAACAAATGTACCATCTGCATTTACATTACCTTGATAATGACCAAATTTACTATAACCAGTTTTCTCTGCGAAACAATAAGCTACATAAGTTCCACCACTAGCATTTACATCAACACTTGTTTTAATACTAAACACTGAGTTTGTTGGTGATGTGTCATTGAAAATATCAGTTGTAAATACAGCATTTGTTAAATTAGGTCTTATATCTTTAGTAGCACCATTAGATTTATGATACATATGCCAATTAGAACTACCAGCATCTAATCTTTTTATTATATAAACAGCTGGTGCAACACCTAATCCATGTCCTACAGTAGCAGCACTTCCTGTTCCTGTATATTTTGAAATTGAAAAACCAGCTGTTGTATTTACAGAAGTGTATGTAGTATTTATTGAACCATCAGTATTTGATGAACCTTGACTACCACCAGCTAACCAATTCCATGCAACATAAGTTTCAGAATTACCATTTACATTGTTATTATTTGAACCTAAAGTAAAACCATCACTATCTAAACTTTTAATATAAGTATAATCTGCTTCAGCATCTTGGTCATTAGGAACAATTAATTTATAACCACTAGCATATGTACCTCTAACTACATCAGCAGCAAAGTGATTTCCAGAACCTGATCTTCGTTTAAACCATATATAGTCAGGTCTAAAACCTACACCTGTTTGTGCATTATTTGTTCCACCATCACCTGTATATAATTTAGTGTTAAAGTAACTTGTGTGTTTATTTATTGTTGTATAAGCCATATTATTCGTTTAACCCCTTTGTTGATAAAGCTGTAAATCCATCTGGAACATCATATTCAAATATTCCGATTCCACTTGCATTAGTTCCTGCACTAGATACTGCTGTTGTTGAAAAATATCCATTACCTGCATTCATACGCATATTTTCTAATTCAGTACAAACACTCCAAGTCCAAAATTTATTATTAAAAGATGTACCACTAAATGTTGCATTTGTGCTTGTACCTGCTTCAATTTCACTTTCAGTTGCACCTCTTAACCATGTACCATTTTTTCCAAAAAATAAATTGTTATTATCTAAATCTAAAGCTACCATTACTATATCATTATTAGCAAAACTTGTATTTCCCATACCTGCATTATTAACAACAGTTGAGTTATTTTCTTGAGCCACTATAGTTGAACCATTTAAAAATATTTGTTTTCCACCAGTATATTTAGATTGATAACCATTGTTTGCTGAAGATAAATAATCAGTTCTATTTGCATCACTATCTACATCAGCAACACCTACACCCCAACCAGTAGAACCTGTAACTTTAAACTCTGCATAATCTTTTCCACTTGTTGCAGCTATTGTTCCATTAACACCTAACCCTTGTGTAGTATTAACAAACTCAGTATTACCATTTTCAAAACCTGCAGCACCATTTGTTTGTTGTAATTTGTTATAAGTACAAAATACATTGCTTGGGTTATCTTCTGATTTTGTAAGTGTACCACTTGCTACTGAAAAATCATTACTGTTAGTTGATTGGTCTGTTACTGTATTACCATCTTTAAGAATTGTAAAACCATTATTACCTAGTGTAAAACTAGCATCAGGGTCAATTTTCCATTCCCCAGTTGTACTATCTGTTGAACCAAAAACTGTAGGTGCTATAATACTTCCATCTGAAAAATGAAAATGTGATAGATACCCATCAAAATAACCACTTCCTGCTTCTGAACCTATGTAATGAACATATCCATCACTTCTATTCCAACCCCAAGTTTGACTTTGAGTAATACTACTTCTGTTATCTGTTTCAAAAGAAGTTTCTTGCACACCATTTACATATACTTTTAATCTATTAGATGCTGTACCTTGTGGACTATCTGCTTGTACAACAATATGATACCAAGCACTTGGGTCTCTAAATAATCTAGTTGTTTTTAACCAAGCTGTACTATATCCACTTAAAATAAATCTATCATCATTATTAAAACCTACTTGCAACCAGTTGTTATTACTATTAGCACCAGTACAAAAAGCAATAAATTGTGATACACCAAGTTTTCCTCTTTTAACCCAAAAAGACATAGTCCATGTTTGTTGTGTTGTTGCACTTCCAAATGTTCTTGTTAAATGTGTACTAGCCATGATTAATTAAATTGTCCTCCACCTGTTGCACCGAAGCTAGATTGTAAACTAAAAGCTCTATCTGCTGTCTGACCTTCGGCATCTGTAATTCTTAAAGTAAAATTATATAAAGTTGCAGCAGTAGAAGTACCACCAAAATCTGTTGTTGTAATTACACCTGTTGAACTGTTTAATGTACAGTTAGCACCAGATGAAGCAGTTAAAACATTTCCACCAGATGTTACTTCTGAATATGCTACTGTGCTATCAGAAGAACCTGCAACTGTTGCTACAGTTCCTGAAAAATCTCCAGCAATAGTTCCAAGTGAACCTGCTGATGTTGTCCATGATGGAGCTGTAGATGCAGTAATAATATTATTTGTACTTCTTCCTGCATTACCATCTGGATTTTCAACTCTTACATAATAATTTCCTAATGCTAAAGTTACATTAACTGAAAGTGTTGTTGCGTTTGTAAATGAAACTGTGTTAGCTACTGTTGTTGAACCATCTGTTTTAATAAATTCTACTTGTGGTATTGATACAAAGTTTGTTCCTGTAATACTAATTGTTGTAGCTGTTGCAGGAGCAATAGTTTGAGATACATTAGCAACTGTTGGTTTAGTTTCTTGTGCATCTACCCAAGTTAATTGATTTGTATTAGAACCATTAGTAGCAAGTACCTGTCCATTTGTACCAACTGAAGTAGGGAGTATAAGATTATAAGACTGCCCTGCAGAATGTGCAGGTCCAGCTATAGAAACTCCATGTGAATTTTGTGAGCAATTAAGAATAATTTTTCCATCAGCACTTGAACCATCACCTTTAATAGTTAGTCCAGGTGTAAATTCTGTTTTAGCATTTGTAATAGCATCTGCATTTACTTTGACTTCAGTAACAGCATTAGTTGCCAGTTTGTCTGCTGTAACTATACCATTATTTAAATCATCTGCTGTTATCGCTGCATTTGCAGGTGTTCTACCTATGTAGGGCATTTACTATTTCCTTTATTATGCTGAGATTGTATCTACAACACTTGTTATAATATCAACAGAAGAAGCTGCTGAAGCAAAAGCTTTAACTGCATCTCCAGATTGTAAAACAACTTTAGAACCACCATCAATCAATTCTAAAGAACCACCTGTAGGGATAGGTGCATCTTTAATAATATGATAATTAGTAGAACTGTTCTCTACATAAACAGTAACATTTACTGATGTACCTGAAGTGTTAACACATCTAACACCTATGATAGCATCATCAGAATCTGCTGCTGCTCTTAATGTTGTAGGAGACCCAGAGCTGTTCGAGATATTTTGTTGTAAAGTTCTTTCAAAATCTTGTGCCATAGAATTATCCTAATTATACCTTTTTTTTGTCATATTGTCAACACAAACTACAATGCAATTGCCATTGCAACAGCAAAACCATTACTAGCTTTACTACTGATATTTGTATTGGCTGTGTTTATTTGAGTTTGAATAGCAGAAGTTACACCATTCAAATATCCAAATTCTGTATTATCTACTGAACCATCATGTATTAGATTAGCATTTAATCTATTAGATGTATCAATAGTTGCTTGTTTAGCATCTAATTGTGTTTGAGCATTAGATGATAAAGTATTAATATATTGAAACTCTGTACTTGTTACACTACCATCTGCTATCTTAGTAGCATCAATAGCTGCTGCAGCTTTAATATTAGCATTGTCAATATTAGTAATTGAGTTACCAGTACCATCTGCATCTATAGTTTTATTAGTAAATGTATTTGTACTTGATGCTGAAACTTCTGCATTTAAAGTTACTGCACCAGTTGTACCACCACCTGATAAACCTGTACCAGCTATAACTTCAGTAATATCACCAGTTGGAACTGTAGCTACCTGAGCATCAACATAAGCTTTAATAGATTGTTGAGAAGCAACTGCTGTAGCAGAATCAGATGACATATTATCTTCATCTTTAAATGCTGAACCACTAATAGAAGTATTTAATACTGGACTTGTTAAAGTAGGGCTTGTTAAAATTTTATTTGTTAAAGTTTGTGCTGTAGATAAATCAACTGTAGTTGCAGTATCTATAGCAAGAGTTGCTGAACCAGAAGTTGCTCCTCCAGATAAACCTGTACCTGCTACAACTGCTGTTATATCTCCAGTTGGTATTGTTGCAACTTGAGTATCTACATAAGATTTAATAGCTTTTGCTGAAGCAAGTGTAGTATCACCTGAAGCAACTGAAGTTAAATCTGTATCTAATACTCCAGATTTTAAATTATCTACTTCAACATTTGATAATGTATTATTATCTACATCAATAACTTTATTTGTTAATGTTTGTGAATCTGTTAATGTTGCAACTGTAGCATCAATTGCAATATCATTTGCATTAGCATCAATACCTGTACCACCTATAACATTTAATGTTACATCACCTGATGTTCCACCACCAGTCATACCAGTACCAGCAACTACTGAAGTAATATCTCCTACAGGAATTGTTGCTACTTGTGCATCAACATATGTTTTAATTGCTTTAGCACTAGCTAGTGTATCATCACTTCCTGAAACAGATGTTAAATCTGTATCAACATCTGTAATACTTGTAGCACTTCCAATTACTAAACCATCTAATGTTACAGTACCATCAAAGAAAGCATCTTTAAATTCTAAACTTGATGTACCTAAATCTATATCATTATCTGTTATAGGTACAATAGCACCATCTTCAATTCTAAATTGTTGTGTTGCAGTTCCAGATACATCTACATAAAATTCTAAATGGTCATTAGTTGTATCTACTACAATTTTATTTAATGGAGTTGCTAAACCTGCATCACCAATTAATCCTATTACTGGACCTTCTGCTGCAGTACCATCATGTTTGTGTCCTGTGTTTACATGAAATGCACTTACTAATGCATTGTATTCACCATTAAATAAATCTGCTGCAATTGTATTACCATCTGCAATAGTTCGTTGTCTAGTATATCCTGCCATAATATTATCTTCTTCCTCCTGCTATAAATGATACAAACATTCCATTTACTGAATATGATGCATCTGTATCATCTGTAAAAAATCTAAAGTTATTTGAAAAACCACTACCAGTTACAATCATTCGTTTACTTGGTAGTACTACTGCTCCAAATACTGAAGTACCAAATACTGCAGAACTTGAACCAAATACTGCAGCACTACTTAAATTACCTACTGTAAAATCTCCTGGTTGTGGAACTTCAGTAGATTCAAAATCATATCTTATTCTTAATTTTAAATTATTATTAGTTCCTTCTGGTTCAATGTTTGCTTTAACTGCATACAAACTTTTTCTTAAACCATTGTCACCATAATCCATATCTGGTGTTTGAAACTGTGCATCTATATTAGAACCATCAAAATTATTTCCAGTATCTAATTGATATACATATCCAGTTTCATTAGAACCAAATTGTACTTCTTTATTATTTATATCTAAATCTGAAGTACATCTTTTAATTGCCATGCCTGATGTTTCACTCCATTCAAATGCAGGAACACCATTTGCATCAAATTTAAAAGTTCCAATAATTCCTTTTTGTCCAGAAGCTGCTTGTCCAGATTGATAATAAAATAATCTGTACTGACTTCTTTCTCTAATAACCATACTATCAATGTTATAGTTAGATATGTTATCTAATAAAGTATTTATTAGTGGTAATATTTTTCTACTAATAGAACTTAATTCAACATCACCAATTCTAGCTGTACCAGCAATAGTTCTTAATCCATCAGGTGCTAAGAATATTAAATCTCCACCTATCTCTTGGATTGTATTTCCATCTACACAACCTATATTTTTGGTTACTGATTTAAGTATAGGGGTAGAATCTAGGTTTGTCAACTCATAAATACTATTTTTACAAAATATGACTAGACTATTTCTAAATACTTTTATACCTACAATTACATCTCCAGTATCTATTGTACCTGCAGAAGCACCAGTAAAATCATATGGTTTTAATCTAGTACTATATGCAACTGTACTATCTGAATCTGATTGTCCAGCTACTACTAATCTTTCAGAAAATATTGTACATCTTTTAGGATTAATAGGTGTAGACCTTTCTAATGTTTCAAAATGAAATACATTAGAACTACCATCTAATTCTATTTGAAATTCAGCTATCTTATTATTACCATCTGTAATATAAACAGTACCATAAGTACCTTCAGATGAATAATTAACAAACTCAACATTAGATTGATTTGTTCTACTCACTACTGTTGCACTAGATAAATCTGAAGAAGACATACCACTTTTTTTAACAGCTTGTCCACTTATACTTGTAACTACATTAAAATCTAAAGTTAATACTGTATCACTTGTTATAGATAATACTCTATAGTTAACATTATTAATTTGTATTCTATCATTAGCAGCAAACTCTGTTGTAAAAGCTGTACCACTTCCAGTTACTGTAGCACTACCTGCTGTTACAGAAACTGTTCCTGTTTTAGTTTTATAAGTATCTTTATTTATTTGAGTCCAACTTGTACCTGTAGTACTCCAATATATATTTGCAGCTTGACAAACTATTACACCATTAGCATAAGGAAATAATCCTTCAATAGAATCTAATGCTGAACCTGTAGGTATAGCTGCACTAGCTCCACCAAATTTTGCATAACCACTTATTCTTCTATATCCACCAGTTGTAGAAGATTCAAAGTTTTGTAATTTAGTTGCAGCTCCTGGTGTTCTAAACAATGCATGAGAACTAGATACTAAATCTAATCCACCTTGTACTGTAATGGAAGCTCCTTGTGTTGGCATATAATTTTATCCTATGGTAATAAATAAGTAAATCTTACATCTGACATATACTTAGGTTGTGGTGAATTTAATTTGTCAGACATTTGTTGTAAACCTTTTTTATATTCGTCTAATGCTAATTGTGATTGAGCAATATTATCTTTAAATTGATAAATAAAATATCTTGCTCTTGCTAATAATACAGGTTTGTATTGTTCAGGAAATAAAACTTCATCTGTATCATTTGATAATTCAGATGGTCTATTATAAGCATTAAAATAAATTCTATATACATCATCAGGTATTGGTGATAATCCAAATCTTCTACCATCAGAACTTCTTATAACTCTTAATGGTACTCCATATGCAGGTGAACTATTTGACTTATCTATTTCTTCACTTCTTGCATAATTATTTCTCCATACATCTAAAGTAACAAAACCTAATTTATTAATTGTATGTGGTGCAGATTTTCCACTAACACCTTCTGTTGTTGCAGTAAATCTATCCCAATCAATTGCATCATAATCTGTATCTACACTTGAAGAACCAGCTTTTAAAAGATACCATCTAGTACCTGCAACTGTTTCTATAAATGTATTTCCATAATATTCATTTTGAGGAGAGCTAGTAGCTAACCATGCCCAATTATCTACAGCATCTACAATATCAAAGTATGCTCTGTTTACACATTTACTAACTTGTTTTTGTACACCTACTGCACTAGCTACTGAAGTTAATTCAGGTTCATTTATTTCTACAAGTAAGTCATTTACTAATGATAAGTATGTTTTAGCCATTTAACAATTCCATGCTCTTAATGATTTATTAATTCTTGAATTAGGGTCTCTTGCTGTTTTAGCTGAAGTAAGTTTCTTTTTCATACCACGCATCCTCGCACAAAAGCTCTTTCTTCTCCCTTTATCCTTTTTAGTTTTAGGATTTGGTGCAGGTGGTTTTAGATTTCTTTTCTTACCAGTCTTAGTTCGACCTTTATTATAAGATGCTCTACCTTTAGCATTTAAACCACCTTTAGGATTCTTACCCTCTTTTCTAGTCCAGGCAGGTGAAGATAGTAATCCCATTTTAATTATTTCTTTTTATTATTTTTTTTATCTTTTGTAATTTTAATGACCATTACACCACCATGACCTTTTTTATTTCTTGAAACTTTACCACCATATTTCATTGGTTTTTTCTTCATATGATATCCAGGCATTATAATCTCCTTATATTAATATCCATAAAATTATTAAACCTGCAATAACAGCTAATGAAAGTTTTCTATGAAACATCCAAAAATGTTTTGCATCATCTAATAAACATTTAAATTTTGTTTTTATATTATCTATCATAATTTTTCCTTTTAGTTAGATAGAGGGGTATATTACAACCCCTCCATCAAGTGTAGTCTTAAAGACTAACTATTAGTCAATCACATATATGATTTTACCAACTGCGTCAGTTCTTAATACTTTTCTACCCCATACCATTAGACCTCTAACGATATCAGAGAATGTACTTGTATCTCTAACAGTTTCTACTTTGTTCATAGCAGATGCAGCAGATACTGCACTAATATGACCGAATAGAACTTCTGGTGCTGTAGCAGAACCACCTGCAGATGAACCAGTACCTGATAAGTCGTTAGTTGGAAGGTTAGTAGATTTGTACATAGAGAATCCTCTAAGTTGTCCAGATGCAACCAAACCATTTCTAATTGAACCTTGACCTGCGTTGAAGTCTACAGATAACAATTTAGAAGCTGTGTTTGATAGTTCATTGTACCACTCAGGGTGAGCTACAAAGTATCTACCTTCTTCAGGAACAGAAGCGACATCTAAATTTTTAGCAGCAAGTGCCATTTGATTTAGAGGGTCTACTTCGCCTGTAGCAAATCCGATATCAATCGGAGCTGAAGTTGTTCCCATTCCTAGAGACTGTCTCTTATAACATCTCCGAGCCCACGAGACCGTACTAGATCTCGTATGCCGTCTTCTGCTT
>BCSF01000568.1_pt1 | contig 14002 bp, 24 predicted proteins | sample 1016431 | NCBI WGS metagenome assembly BCSF01 (sample SAMD00045685;SAMD00045686;SAMD00045687;SAMD00045688;SAMD00045689;SAMD00045690;SAMD00045691;SAMD00045692;SAMD00045684;SAMD00045690;SAMD00045691;SAMD00045692;SAMD00045684;SAMD00045685;SAMD00045686;SAMD00045687;SAMD00045688;SAMD00045689, study...
GATCTAAGACTCGTTGGCCGACTGGGTACGAGGCCGGTGGATTGCTAATGGCGAACCCTGGCGCACGAAAGCTCATGCGAAGCAAGTCAATCGATGATCTCGAAGGCTTGTTGATCTGTGAGGGCATTACCGACTACATGAGAGCCTGCGAGCAAGCACATCGTGAGAGTATGAACCTCGCGATCGTAGCTGGAACGTCCGGCAGCTACAAAGGGCTTGCTAAGATGGACATCCCCACTGACCTAAAGGTTTTCATAGCAACAGATTCAGATGACTCCGGCGATGACTATGCGGTAGAAATCTGCGATCACCTTCCCCAACACACACTGTACCGCGTACCCCTGGAGTCCAACGATGGCTGACCTTGATGAAGTGCTCGCCGCTGGAGAGCGACGACTTGCTGACTTGCTGAGCGCTGCTGAATCTGATCACTGCATCAATGAGCCGAATCAACCCCAACAAGAGGTGGAGCTTCCTGAGAACGTCGGAGACATCAATGTCACCAACATGCTCGACCAATACATGGACCGGGAAGGAAACCCCAGCGGACGGCCCCGTAAGAACAAGAACAACCTGTACATCATCCTTCGACGGGACCGCAGATGGCGTGGTCGAGTCTGGTTGAACGAGTTCACCAATGTTCTCAAGATCGACGACCGTGACTACAGGGACACTGATGACACGCGCATCGCTCTGTGGGTCTCTCGTGCATACGGGCTGGAGTACGGTAACGAAGCCATAAGCTCGACGGTCCAATTGATCGGAGAGGAGAACAAGCGCAACCCCCTCACTGAGTGGCTGGACAGCATCGAGTGGGACGGTGTGCCTCGGCTCGCGTCTTGGATCGTGGAGGCGACCGACTGCCTGGACACCAAGCTGAACAAGAAGATGGCGGAGAAGTGGCTGATTCAGGCGATTGCGAGAGCCTACAGCCCCGGCTGCAAGGCTGACTGTGTGCTCATCCTCGCGGGCGAGCAGGGGGGTGGTAAGAGCACTCTGTTCCGAAAGCTGGCCCGTGACGAGTACTTCGCGGATACGCCGCTCGACAGCGGCGTTGCAAACTCGTACAGCCAGATTGCTCGCGCCTGGATCTACGAGGTTGCGGAGTTGGACTCAGTACGACGTTCCGCTAACAGTGCGACCAAGGCTTTCCTCAGTGCTCAGGAAGACAACTTCCGGCCAGCCTACGGGCGTCACGCGATCACCCTGAAGCGTCACGTTGTCTTTGCCGGTACGACTAATGAGTCTCAGTTCATCAACGACATGACGGGGTCGCGCCGGTACTGGCCCATCAAGGTGAGCGAGATCAACCTACACTGGGTCAGAGAGAACCGCGACCAACTGTGGGCCGAGGCCATCGTCGCATTCAAGAACGGTGAGACATGGTATCTGGACAAGGAAGATGATGAAGATCGTCACAACTCCAGCTTGATCTACCGCCAGGACGACCCCTGGGCTGAGCCCATCTCGGACTACCTTATGATTCAACGAGGCCCGGTAACGATGAACCTCATCATGGAGGAGGGTTTGCAGATCGACCGTGGACGCATGAGCCGTAGAGACGAGTTGCGTATTGCTGAGATACTGAGAGAGTTGGGATACGAAAAGAAGAGAATGAGAATAGGTGGTAAAAAGAAATACGTATGGTCAAAAAATGAAGTACTTAAATTAAGTAATAAGGAAGCATAATGAGTAAAGTAGCAATGGGTGGCGGGGTATTCCTCGCGCCTGGATATCAAAATGAAGAGTCAGTGCTGAGCAGATTTCAGATCCGTAATCCTGAGTACGACATGGCGATGGGCATGAGGAAGAACGGCAAGTACGTGCCTATCCCTGACAAGCACATCAATGCATGTCACCGCATTCCTCTCGATCACCCATGGGGTGGAGGTCTCGCCGTGCCGCGCAAGGCAGCATCGCAGATGAACCTGGGCAACATCATCGACGTGAGGACCGCACCAGACGCCCGTCTGTTGACCCTATCGAAGGGCTTCTCGCTTCGAGACTACCAGCAGAGCGCACTTAATGCGTGGCTCAAGAACAAAGGTGAGGGTGTAATCGTCGCCCCCTGCGGTGCCGGTAAGACAGCCATCGGCGTCTCAGCGATGACCAAGTTCAACACCAAGGCGCTGGTCTTGGTTCATACCAACGACCTGGCAGTGCAGTGGATGAATCGGATTCGGTCAATGCTCAACGAGGAGGCAACCCAGTATGGCGCGGGTAAGAAGGATGACTCTGGACGGATTGTCGTCGCGACTTTCCAGACTCTTGAACGAATGTCATTTACAGAGCGCTACCAGTTCGGGCGTCAGTTCGGACTGTGTATCGTTGATGAAGCACACCACGTTCCAGCGCACACGTTTTGCTCTGTCATGTTCTGCATGCCAGCGAGACACCGACTCGGATTGACGGCCACACCAGAGCGACCGGATGGGCTGACATCGATTCTGTGGTGGCACTTCGGGCAGCCGGTGTACGAGATCACCAACGCGCAGTTGACTGCGTCTGGTCATGTTGTAGCGCCAACAATGGAGTGGCTATTCAATGACTACAGTGGTCCGCCTATGCGGTTCGATTGGTGGAAGTTGATTACTAAGATGACCACGGATGATGATCGCAACGAGAAGATCATCAATCGCGTTGTGAAGGCTTGCAACAATGGCCGACAGATTCTTGTGCTCTCCGATCGTGTGGATCACTGCATGAAGATCGCCAGGGTTCTGCAATCACATTCGATTGTCGCAGAGCCACTCGTAGGAAAGATGACTAAGAAACAAAGAGCAGAGGTTTTAGAACGTGCAGATAACAGAGAGATTCAAGTCGTATGTGCCACAACGGTCGCAGATGAGGGCCTTGATCTTCCATCACTCGACACTGTTGTACTCACAACTCCGACGAAAGCTATGGGCCGAATACAGCAAAGGATCGGTCGCGTCATGCGACCCCACCCACAGAAGCAAGATCCGATTGTTATTGATTGCATCGACGATAGCGGAGCAATGCATGGACTCGCTCGGAAGCGTCAAAAGCTCTACACTAAGCTCGGGTGCTCCTAAAATGATTGATGTATTGAAGAGACTTCCTGAGGGCTGGTACATGGTCGATACTGGCGACGGCTACGTCATCAGAGACGAGGAAGATGAGTTCGTCTGCGAAGCCGAAAGTGCTGAAGAGCTACACGACATCCTGAACAACGAGTTTGAACTTGCACAGCTTTACGCCAGCATGATGTATGTACTCAAGGCATCGAAGGCTGCTGAGGCTTAGCGTCTTGCACTCGTAAGGCCAGCCCACTCACGCACGGTCACTTTCTGCTTGGTGAAGTCTTCGATGGCGATAGCCAAGCGCAAAGACGGAATCGATCGGCCCGACTCCAGATCACGCAAGTAGGGCACCGATACGCTCAGGCCTTGTGGTCTGAGTGTCTCGTTGATCCACTTGCAGAAGCCAAATCGGCTGTAAAAAGCAGGCTGGCTCTCACGGAATGATCGTATGTCCATAAAAAAATCCAGTCAGAAATTGTCCGGGTGGGGTGATGTTATTACCATCACGCCGTGATACAGTAAAGTCAAACACAGGAACCAGCCAGTATGAATGAAAACCTACCCACAATCGGGAGCAGCAGCATCGGGGCCATCCTCGGCCTGTCTCCCTGGAGCAGCCCATGGGATGTATGGGCACGAGCCCACGGTCTGACTGAAAGCTCCTCGTCCGCAGCTACGCAACGAGGTCACATCCTTGAGCCAGCCATTGGTGCCCACTATGCCCACCTGAACAACGTCCAGATCGAGAAGGGACCAGAGTACGAGGCCGCTCCAATCATCGGGCCAGAGGAGTGGATGCATGCGCGCCCAGACTTTTTTGTGAAGTCGGAGGACGCTCGCTGGCTGCTTGAGATCAAATCGACGCGCAAGTTCGACCACAGGTGGGAGGGCGTTCCACCATACTACCTGACCCAGTGTATCTGGCAGATGGCGGTCACGGATGATGAGCGATGTGACCTCGCTGCCTTTGCAACCATGAACGATGAGTACCGATCTTTCAAGATTTACCGTGATGCATCAGTTGAATCTAAGATGATCGACTATGTCAGGGACTGGTATGACCGGCATATCCGAGAGGGTAAGCCCCCAGAAGTAGACGGTTCCACCGCATGCTCCAGATCCCTTGCCAAGCTATTCGAGCAAGAGTCGAAGGAGTTCATCCAGCCGTCCGAAGCCCACCTCGACTTGGCCATGGAACTCAAGGAGGTCCGTCGCATGAGCGCTGAGTTGGACGACAAGAAGCGGATGCTTGAAAACAAAATAAAAGAAGAAATTGGTACCGCATATGGTATCAGTGGTGTAGCTACGTGGTCTCAGAGCAAGCCACGTAGCAAGTTTGATCGCGCTTCATTTGAGGCCGATCACCCAGACCTCGCCAAGAACTACGTTAAGATTGGCGAGCCAACGCGAACATTCAGGTTCTCATTCACAGGAGAGAAAAAATGAGCACAGCAATCCACCCAGCACATCACTTCAGGAACGTCGTAGAGTCCAAGGCCTCTGACTTCCTCCAGGCAATGGCAGGTACGGAAGAGGGGGCAAAGGCAGCAGGCCGTGTAGCCCTGGCATTCCGTCAGGCTGCACAGACCAATGACCGTCTATATGGGTGTGACCCCGCATCAGTAGCCCAGGCCGTCGCCCTCTCGGCGATGACAGGCTTAATGCCCGGTGGGCCACTTCCAGATGTCTACCTGCTTCCACGAGGCAAGAGCCTACAGTGGCAGGTATCTCACCGAGGGTTCTCGAAGCTCGCTGCTCGGAGCGGTGTGCGCCTCCGCACCAAGGCGGTGTTCGAGAGTGACACGTTCCACGTCATTGAAGGGACGGAGCCGAAGCTGGAGCACGTTCCTGATCTCTCGGCAGAGCAGTCCTGGGACACCCTGGTGGCGGTCTATGTGGTGGCCCACTACAAGGACGGCAGCAAGGACTTCGTCGTTATCCGAAAGGCCGACATCGAGAAGCGTCGGGCAAACTCGGACTCATACAAGCGCAACAAGAACCAGTCTCCGTGGGGTCAGTGGCCCATCGAGATGGCGCTCAAGACCGGGCTCCGGTATGCGTTTGCTCGCGGCATCGTCACCATGGACGACACCACTACAAGCGCTTACGAGCACGACGGCATTCAAGATGCACCGGCTGAGGATCTCAACGTGGTAGACATGAACGAGGTTCCAGAAGTCAACACCATGAACGTTTTGTCTGAGCAGCTTGATGAGCTTGTGCAGCAAACGGACGCAGAAGAATCATTGCTTGAGGATTAATCGACAGCATGGCCCGTGATTACAAACGCGAGTACGAGCAGTACCACAGCAAGCCAGAGCAAAAGAAGAGGCGTGCTGGTCGCAATCGTGCTCGCCGTATCATGAGCATGTTGAAACGAGTTAAGAAAGGCGATGGAAAAGATGTCCATCATAAAGATGGAAACCCAACAAACAACTCGAAGAAAAACCTTAGAGTTGAAAGTAAAAAAACAAATCGTTCAAGAAAGTAAAGGAGAACATTATGAGTTTGTTTGATGAAGCTAAGAAGGCCAAGAATCCATTCGGTGAGCGTACCAAGCCTAAGTCGAATGAATCTGAGATCCCTACAATCAACCAAACATCTCTGCTTATGCGAGTGGTGAATGATGTGTTCGGTGAGCAGCAACTCACTGATGCACAGGTCTCAAACTGTGAGGGATACCGGACTCGTTTGGCTGATTCGTCATGGCCTCTTCACAACCTCCAGGGTAACGTGACTGAGCCGACATGGGCGAACATGCTGAATGCAACCATCGCAGGCATGACGAAGACCATTCGGAACAGTCAGCCTAACGGTGACTGGAAGCTTCTTGAGTTCGAGACCAAGATTGATCACGACTCAGACAAGGTCGAGCGCCTGTTTATCGTGGTGAAGTTCGTCGATGTCGACAACAATGAGGATCTTCAGTACCGAAACGGAGCGCCTGTTGCTACCACCGTAAACGTTCAGACGAGCCCCATTCCTCAAGAGGTTGTTGATGCTCTGACCAACCGTCAGACTGATGACTCACATCTTGCAGGCATGATCGAGAAGCTCGTAGAGGCAATCGCAGCCAATACGACAACGTCTGCTACGATTCCGGCTGAGCCAGTGGCAGCATCGGGTGAGCCTGAGCCAGAGCCTGTGGTCTTCAACGACTGATACGATGCCGTTGTATCAGTTCGTCTGTCCTAACTGCGATCTGACTGTTGAGGTTTTACAGGCATTCGGAGACCCAAGCCCCCACTGTGGGGCTTGTGCTCTCGACCTTGGCACGTCAGTCGACATGAAGCGTAAGATATGCGTGACCAACTTCAGCCTCAAGGGTGAAGGCTGGGCGAGCGACAACTACGGACTGAAGACAAAGTCATGGCTTCAGTCGCCACTGGCAGGTGCCTCGGGTTGTTACCCCGAAGGTTGTTGGTTCGAGTCCAACCGCCCCAGACTTATCTCAAGGCATCGAGCTTGAGCTTCAGCAACTCGTTCTCTCGTTTGACGTAGTCTACTTCGACCTTGCGTGCTGCCATCTCAGACATAAGGTCAATAATCTGCTGTAAGTGCTCATCACGCTCTTGCTCCAGCTTCTCGACCCTCTTGATAAGGTCATCTCGATACAAAGCCTGCTCGGCCTTCTCTTCCTGCTGGACCTCTCGCTTTTGCTTGAGGATGAACTCGTAAAATTTAAAAGCACCAGCACTGAATACACCAGTCACGGCAGCGACAATCGCAGCAGTAGTGGTGGATTTATCCACGGAGATCCTTGTGCATTACTTCCACACGCATTTTAACGTATATCCAAACCCACAAGGCAAAGTAGACGCCTGTAACCACAAGGCTGCGTCCAACTTCGCCAGCGGCAAAGTCTGGATCATCCAAAACCTTCACGACAAATCGAGTAGTGGAGAAGATATACAGCAGCAGGTAGGTGCCCACGAAACGGGAACAGGATCGTACATTCGGCAAGCTGAAGAGCATGCCAAGAGCCACCACAAAGTAAAGAGCGTATTGGAAGTAGGCCCACTCCATCCCGTTGTCCAGGGCCTCGCCATAGCTCATCCAAAGCACTCGATTGTTAGCAAGGTCTGCAATGTTCCAGAACAGCAGGAGGGGTCCGTAGTCGTGGTACACAAGGATGTCTCTGTACGCTTTGAAGAACTGACGCATCGAACCACCTGACCCATCATAACTTGGAGACAAGATGGCTGATCATTCATTAGACGACATCGTTCATTCCATACAATCGGCTGTGATTGCAGCCACAGATATTGCTGAGCGCCATGAGCTTGACTCGATTAGAAACGAGGAGTTCTGGGAGCTAAAGACTGATGATACCGGGGAGCCACTTAATGATGAACATGGAAGGCCCATTTATGTACCTCGCATGGTCGTCATGGAAATCCCAACATGGGAAGATGGAGTACTGGTACACAAGAGAGTTCCGGTCCCCCTCCAGTCGCTCACGACGGGTCAAAGCCTGCGTGTGGATACGCTTGAAGTGGAGATGTCTGTTGAGATCTCTGGGCTTACGGCGGACAAGAAGAAAGGCAAGTTGATGGTCCGGCCTTGTGCCAACACTCCGTCATGGTTCAAAAAGCAGAACAATGCTGCTAAGGTAAAGCTGATCTTCAAGGGCAGCGAGCCACCAGAGGGTTATGCAAGAATCGACGACCAGCTAATCAAGCTATTACCATGACCATGTCAGAAAAAGAATCCGAAGAGTTTAGAATCTTAGTAGATGGAATTCGTGATGGAAGGGAAGCTAGGGAGCGGGATGAGTTTCGTCGCTCTCTCGCGAGCAAGGTCAAGCCTACGGCTTTAGCTGCATCGTTGACACCTTATGATGCGGGCTTGGGTGACTTAGCTTATGCCGCAGGTGAGTTGATTGACCCGGAAGGCGAACCTAAAACAGCGGCTATGGCCGCAGGTATGGGCCTCGTTACTGGAGGCGTAGGCTCTGGTGCCATGGCAGCGAGAAGTGTAGGGAAACTTAAAAAATCGAAGCCGAAAGATCTATATGCTAGTCACCCAAGCACAAGAGACAGAATCAAGAAACTCGACCCGAACGCGAGTGTCCCTCCCACATTAGAGGAGCGGGCCAACAAGACGCTCGAAATATTGGCTCCGAACCCGAATCCGAAAACAAACAGTGAAAAATTCAACGAAACTGTAAAAGATATCCTTAGAAAAAAACTAGAAAAGGAAGCTTCGGAGTACGACAGAATTAGCAAGAACACCAGAAAAGGCGAAGCGGCAGTTCGCGAACTAGAAGCCACTGGTAAGGCTGCTCGCAATTATGGTTTTGAGCAGGTACAAAGTAAGCTTGCTGAAGCAGATAATCAATCCATCACAGATGAAATGCTTATCGATTATATGTCTAGTAAGAATATCTTGAAATAGGAGGCCGTCGTGCCAGATCAACTTGTAAAGATGTCAGATCAGTTTGGTGGTCTCCCCATGGACCAGCTTATCGGTGGCCCACTCAAGGCCGCCTGTAGCGCTCAGACGCTCCTTGCCAAGGCTTCCAGCGACTTCATCAAGGATGTCGGACTGAACGATGCCGGTGGTGGCAACATGAGCGCCCGCACGGTCGACTTCAGCTTCAACCGCCCCACCACGGCTCCTGATGGCTCTACATCACTGGAGAAGGTTGATCTACAGGTCCCACTGCTGGCCATCATCAACACGCCCTCGCTCTCTGTGAAGGAGGCTGAGGTCCGCTTCACTATGGAAGTGAAGTCATCGACATCCAGCAAGACGACATCGGACACGAAGGCTGAGCTTACTGCGCACGCCAAGTACAACGCTGGCCTGTTTAGCTGTGACGTGACCGTTCACGGCTCTGTCGCCAACCACAGCGAGAACAGCCGCAAGAGCGACAACAGCGCCAAGTACGATGTCAAAGTGGTCGCGCGTGATGACGGCCCGCCAGAGGGCCTGATGAAGGTTCTGGATATGCTCAACGACGCCATCGCGCCTACCCCTGCTGGCGCGACACCGGCTAAAAAGAGCTAAGCGGCCCCCCTGCGCCCCCCACCCACATCGTCTGATCCCATGCTCGGGGTCAAGCATGGGCGATTCCTACCGGGTGGGGGGCCAGGGTTTACTTTTGGTAACCTCGGATAGGCTGGGGCTGCCAACTAATCCCGTGGATTAAACCTGACCCCGCTTGAGAGTCACGACTTGAGCGGGGTTTCTTTATGCGAGAAGTACATTGATATGGCGACAAGTAAGAAGATGCACAAAACCAAAGAGCGCAGGAAGCCATGCTTCCTTCTTTTCTGGAAGAAGACGCCGGAGCCTACAAAAACGCTTTGCGGCAGGTCAGTTGAAGAGGTCTTTCACAGCCCAGATCGGATGGCTATTACTTGTAAGTCTTGCCGAAAAATCATGAACGCAGTAGACTGATCTCTCACCAGCATGGTGAGTGGGTAATGAAGAAATGCTGGCAGGGGGCGTGGGGCCCTCTGTCAGTTTTTTTTTTGCTACAGTGACTTATGGCTCGATGCGGACGATGTGGATTCTACAAGCCCTACAACGGCGCTAGCAAACAGGCAGGCGTCTGCTTGATGTATCGAGGGCTCGACATTCCTGAGGACGCTCTGTGGGAGCATCGGCAGTGTGCTGAGTACACTCAGAAGATTCCCGACTGGACGCCTGAGCAGCACTTCGAGTTTGAAGTAAAGAGACATGGTGTTGAGCGCAGTTGGCGTGCCAATAGACGAGCGATGATCTTTTCTTCTGCGGCATTGTTAGTCTCCATCGTGACGCTGATAAGTAAGCTGATTTAGCTCTTCTCAACGATCTCGAACAACTCATCAACGCGCTTCTTCATGCGCTTCATCTGACGATCAACATCGTCACCATCGAAGTCGGCGGAGATGCTGGATGTCTTCTTCTCGATGCCTGCCAGCTTGGCCTTGAGACCTTCAATCTCTGTTTGCATGGTCGCACACTTGGCTGCCCAAGGGGGAGGCTGCTGACCCTCAAGACCCTGGTTCTGGGACTCGATCTCCAGCTTCTTCATCTCCCGCTCGTGCTTCTGCTCGGCCCAGTCCCGGTACAGCTTGAACGCCTTGGAGCCCCCAGCCACGGCCATACCCGCCAGGGCAACGGCCACCATGGGCGCATGTTAACAACCGATCGACTTGGACGCATCAGAGGCAGCCGTAATGTCCGAGGCTACACCGAGCGTTTCTGAAAGCTCTGGGGGCTCTTGGCCTAGGTCGAGGTTAGCGATGTCGACAGATGCGGGTGTTTCTGCTGGTGATGACATGGTTGTAGTTCCTTACTTGTCGCGGTCTAAAATGCGGTCCAACTTAGACACGATGTCGTTGTGTACCTTAGTCCGTGCGATCAAAAAATCTTTGGACTGACTGTCAGCGTTGTTCCGATACTCTTGAATTACTCGGTCATATCGCTCACGAATCTTTTCAATACGCTCGTTATAGTCTTTACGGATCTCTTCAATCTGCTCCTGGAAGCCCTCTACGAGCTTGTCCAGGCGCTTCTGCATCGTGACGAACTGAAACACGAGGAACGCTGCGAAGATGCCGAGGTGACCATCGGCCAACAAGGAATCAACAAGGGCCTCCATCAGACCACTCGTTTGGCTTCTTCAGGCACCAACGTGTAGCTGAATGAGTTGCCCCACTTGTCGCGAGCCTTGTAGCAGATGTCCATGAACTCAGCGAAGTCATCAGCATTCGCGAACACTTGGCATCCAGCAGACCATCGATCTACTTGCGTCGAGTGCGCACCGGCCTTGTGAATGTTGATGCCATAGAAGCCTTCAGTAATAGACTCCACATCACAATCAATGATGTCGTCTTTATTGCTGTCACGATAAGTCTTGACCTTACCATTCCTCTGGCAGAGCGCATCATACTTCCCTTGATGCTTGTCGATCTTCCACACGCCTCGATACTGGCCTGGAACAAGAATGGCGGTGCCGTTGACATTCGTCGGGTTTTCAAGCCAGTAGCTACCGGGCTCCGTCGTGCAGGCCCATGACTTGTGTACCCACTGATCATCCTCGTCCTTGAAGACACAGTGAATGACATCGTCAAAGCTGTTGGCCGTGTGGTCTGTGGACCGTACACCGATGATGTTGACGTTGTAGGCACCAGACTCAAAGACCTTGTAGCCAAGCGACTCAGCGTAATCGAGGATCTCAGGACGCATATCAGTTACCGCTGCTACAGTTGGCATTTGTGGCTTGGCAGATCTGGGCGATATTGACCGCTTGGTGTTGCTGGTTCTCAAGCATCTTAGAAACAATGTCTTCCATCTTATCCAGACGCTTCTCAACACCCTCAATCTTGACATCGACTACCTCTTGATGAGTCAGGCTTGTTGCCTTCTTGCTTTCAAGAACAGTCACTCGCTTGTCGAGTTCTTCTACATCCTGAGCAGCAGACTCAAGTGATGCGAACGATACACCGGCTGCGAAGATGATGGTCAGTCCGGGGACTGCAAGATCTTTGATTTCCACAGTACACCTCAGTCCTATTCAGCGGTCTCAGGACAACTATAAGACCCCAGAAGCTTGTCGGTCAACTTGGACGGTTCGCATCGTTGCTTATCTGTTTCACCCGTGCGGATACACAGTGCCCACATGCATTGCAGAGACATGGGATCCCCCCCAACCTCCTTGATGCATGGAGGCGGCAGATCAGTGAGTTTGTTGGCGATGGCGCTCTCTCGCTTGGCTTCCTCAACAGAAACCTCTTGCACCTTATCTACGAGCGCTTGGTTGCCATCATTCAGTGCTTCAATCGCCTCTGTTTGCGCCTCAAGCGCCTTCACGCCTGCATCAGGCTTCAGGCCCCAGCCAGCGCCGAAACCGACGCCCAGGGCTGCGAGAACAGTGATTGTCGTAAGCGTTACTGGTTCCATCTTGAACATTCCAAACTCTTGTTGAAGTCGATCACTACACTACACAAATCAACTAAAACCATGCCGCTCAACAAGCAGTGATCGACATGATGATAGTAACTACTTTTTAGCAGCAGGCTTTTTAGCAGCAGGCTTTTTAGCGGCAGGCTTCTTGGCAGCAGGCTTAGATTTTTGAGCTTTTGCGTTTGCTTCAAGTTTAGAAATCTTAGTTTCAAGCTCACGAATCACGCCAAGAAGAGCACGAATGCCACCAGACTTATCGCCAAACTTAGAGTTGAGTTGAGTTCGAGCCCATGCAATTTTACTTTGGTACATAATTTCACCTATGAGGAAAAAATCGTTACTTTAACATCAGCGGTAGGAGAATCGTCTCCAGCCACCGCAGCGGTCTGAACAGCCCACAAGCTGAGACCAGAAGAGAATGCCCAGCCACCACTGATGACGTAAGTGGTCACCTGACCCAGTGGGGCGTACAACACTAGTTCAGGGGTAGAACTACTCCCTTTACCACCAGTGACACCGCCAGAAGCGTCGATAATTTTGACGTAGCAAGCAGGCTCAGCGGTCGTCGGTGTGCCCGCAGTTGCGTCAATCTGAATCAAATACACCGATCCAGTAGCACCTGTAATGTTGGTTACAGCATCAGTGTCGGCAGCATCATTGATGACGAGGTTGCCAGCTAGATCGCCAAGCACGGTTGTCTTTACTGTAGCCATTTCAGCCCACCAAGATCGTTACTTTGACGGCTTCGTTACCGCTGACACTGGGTGTCGTGTTGTCGCTTTCGGCAGCGTTCTCGGTAGCCCAGCAAGACAAGTGGTCGTACGCAACCCCACCAGGGATCTCGTAGGTATAGGTGCTTGCCGCAGGGCAAGAGAATACCCAGTCTGGTGCTGTTGTTCCTGACGTTGCCGTGATGGCATTCGCAATCTTGATGAACACAGCAGCATCGTTGGTGTTCTCGATCTTCACTGAGTACAGAACACCAGAACCATGAGTGGGGTTACTGTCACACTGTTCGTGATTTGAGCGTTGTATGCGATCTTGAATGTGGTCGCATCATCAAACTTGGTGGTTACAAAGGCCATTTACTACTTCTTCGAGATCGCGCTCATTGCCTTCTCGGCGGAATCACCAGCAATGTAAGCAAGGCTAAGATAGAGCCACTGCTCAGAATCAAGCAAGCCGCTTGCCAGCAGTACGGTTCCGAGAGCGAGCACAGCCAGTCGTCGCCAAGAGATGCGCTTCTGTGAGCAAAAAAGTTGGTCGATGAAATCCTTCATGATTTCTCCTTGAAGTGTTTAGCGCGACTGGCCGCCGTTTAGTTGCCATTCGGGCGTCAGAAAATTCTCTATAAGATTAATGCGATACCAAGCCTTCCATGTGGTATCTGCATTCGCAAGACCGGTAGCTGGAGTGCCATGATAGTGGTTGGCTAAAAACAAATAGACCGCGTGTGTCCCAATGTACTCGTGAGTATTGGCATTGCAATTGAACTGATTCACGTACTGACCACTGGAGTTAAACCCAAACCCCATACCGAAAAGTGTCGATGTGTTTCCATCACCATCAGTACCATCGAAGTTCGGCGCAATAATTCCATAGCCTCTGTTAGTACCAGAGCCACTATTACCATTAAGATGCCCATCACCGCCAACTTGTGATAGAAGACCTGGAGTGTTGGCGACTCCATCGACTGTCTGATTTAGTTGATTTCCGGCTTGTAGGCCCATCCATTCAACATCTTGAATGAGAGTTTGACAGCTTTCATCAGCAATCCCTACACAAATACCACATTTATCTGGTGAGGTTTGATTGGCATGTATAGTGACTCGCTCGATTAAAAACTCGATTGAGAACTGATCTGCCCATGTCAGAGTTCGCCCATTGTGGGGAGGTAGAACCTGATAGACTCTCGGCATATTTTGGTTTGGCGCATTCCATCGACGTGTGGTCGTCGTTATCTTGGAGATGTCAATCACGAACTCACTGCCATCCGCCGTGCAACTGTTGTTCGACCAAATGTAAACCACATTATTCAGCGACCAACATATTAGAAAGCC
>BCSF01000569.1_pt1 | contig 13980 bp, 39 predicted proteins | sample 1016431 | NCBI WGS metagenome assembly BCSF01 (sample SAMD00045685;SAMD00045686;SAMD00045687;SAMD00045688;SAMD00045689;SAMD00045690;SAMD00045691;SAMD00045692;SAMD00045684;SAMD00045690;SAMD00045691;SAMD00045692;SAMD00045684;SAMD00045685;SAMD00045686;SAMD00045687;SAMD00045688;SAMD00045689, study...
TCTTGCCCTTTTATTCTGAAATCCCCAGTTCCTCTATGTATAAGCTCTGTGTTAGAGTTGATACCAGAGTATCTTATTAAACGGAAGCCGTAATCTGTATACGTAGTATTATCGGTTGTCATGTCGATAAAACAAATACCGTTACCTGTTCTACCTCTACCGATTTCTAAACTATTAGCCGCGTCGTTACCTCCAACTGGTCCAATCCAAAGGTTTTGACTAATAACGGCTTCTCCCTGTACGTCTAATGTTTTGTATGGACTATCAGTGCCAATCCCAACGTCGCCACTGACGTTTATTCCGTTTAAATATTGTATTGCCATTTAATTGTTTTAAATTATGCTATTTTTTGAACAAGTACTCTAACCGCGTTAGTAAGAGCCGCACCGAATGTAACAACTACTGTGTTTGTAGTAGCTCTATCTACATCTGCGTAAACCGTTTCTTTTGTTACATCATCGAATAGTTGAACCACTACATCGTACGTACCTAGGTTATGAGTTATAGTTCCTGAAGTACTAGCCGCTGCAATAGTTCCTTTAGCGCTGTTTGATTCAGATATTTCAGTAGCAAGATCTGTTATCTTTATTTTTCTGTTTCTAGCAGAACCAGTGGTTGTATAAACAGGTACAAAAGTATTCGCTTGATCAAAAGCAGTTTCTGTTGTTAAACTAGCTATATCAAGGCCAACTGTAGCTGTACCGCTAGAATAAGAAACACTCAAACCGTCAAGCTGGTCAGCTGCACTAGCGTTTACATTACCGATACCAACAGTTGTAAGATCAGCAAGGTCGATGTTGTTTTGAACAGTTGTCCAATCTGTTAGTGCACTAGGGTTGTTGGATTCAGCAATAAGAACATCTCCTACTCTTAGTTGCTCTCCAAAGAAAGTTCCATCAGTTGTAACAGTATATGTCCAACCTTGTTCTATACTATTTGGTGACGTGGTTAAATCTGGAGTGTTCGTACTAGCGTTGTAACCACCTTGATAAACGAGATTACCTACAACAGAAGAATCTACATAAGCTTTAGTGGCTGCGTCTTGAGCACTTGTTGGATCTGCAACATCTAATATTCTGTTGCCTCCCATATCTATAACTGCAGTCGCGTCTCCAAAAGCGTTTAAAGGTATGTTTTCTACACGAATCTTTTTAACTTCTCCATTACTTACACCTGGGTTACTTGCAGAAGTTAAAATATAATCAGTGTATGGAGTTCCAGAAGTAACAGTGGTTGTTGTTGTAGCGGCTTGAATTAGGTTGTCTGTTCCAGAAGCATAGTCTACAGCTACAGTAGCTGAGTTTGTCGTACCACCTGTTACTGTTATACCATCTCCACCTGTAATAGTAGATACATATCTATTATCTAAATCTGTAGTTCCTATTGTTTGAACGTGACCGTAATTGTCAAAAGTGATATCTTGAAAAACAACACCACCAGAATTATCGCTATCTGCTATAGAAGAAGTGTCTGCGTGAATTATAGACAATGTTGATCCAGACGCGCTTATCGTTATACCGTTTCCTACAGGAGACGAAATAGCAATAGTATCTAATACTGTGTTGTCTTCTCTTAACTGTATATTTCCACCGTTTGTTACACTAAGTAAGTTAAGGTTTAAGTTGTCGTATTTACCAACAGCTTTCCAAGAAGCTATAGCCGCGTCCCAAACTCTTATAAGTTTGTCTGTTGTGTTGTAATAAATTTGACCATCTACTCCAGTTCCAGCAGCTGTATCATTTGCTTGATTCTCTATAACCCCATGTAATAGTTGGTTACCGCTAAGATCAATGTTGTTTAAAAAATTAATTGCCATGTTTTATTTTTTTAGTTCATATAGGCTTTACCTGAAAAACCTGCTGAAAAATTTATAGTTAAGTTATTAGAATCTATATATGTTACTTCGCCATACATAACGATGTTATTTATATTTACTGATGTTACTGAAGGGAATTTACCTAAGTTATGTTGTATAGTCCAAGTAGCTGATGGAGTATTTTGAACATGCTCATACGTTTTGTCTGTAGAACCAGCTAATGAGAAATTTACAACATCATATGTTTTGTCTGCTTCTATAGATCCGTTTCCTCCAACGTAACCCAAACTTAAAGTATAGAAACTGTTGTTTCCTGGTACTTGTGTATAAGAGAGTACTTGATAGTGGCCAAATGAACTAACTTCTTCTTGAGCGCTTATTAGTATTTGATCACCTACTAGATAATCTAACCAAGCAACGACGTTTTGCCCCGATTTTTCTGTTATGGACACAACTAATGAAGTAATAGCAGAAAAACCAGTTCCACTACCTCCTCCGCTAGGTAAAGCAAATGTACCGGCTTCGTTCTCTGGTATAGTAGAAAACTTATATACTAGCTGACCACCAATAGAAACTTTACCATTTGTATTTAGGTAGTTAGCTAAAGCAGAAGCTGTGTACTGTTTAGTTCTTCTAGTTACAGAGTCTGTTCCTATCCAAGCGTCGTTGTCTTGAATGACTAAGTCGTATGGATATGAATATATCGATGCCATATGTTATTTATTGTTTTGTTTTTTTTATTAAACTAAAGTAGTTTGTAGAGTACCGTCGTCTAAAACCGTTAACTCATATCTAGTGCCATTTGGCGATCTTAGTATTAAACCACTTGCGTTATTAGTAACTTCTACACTTTCTTTTACGCTTAGCTTTCCATTACCTATTATTACGTCGTTATTTCTATTACCAATACCTCCACCTAATTGAATGTTCGTGCCGTCTGGTGAATATATGTGTAAGTTATTAGTGTAACTAAAAAGCTGCATACCTGAATTAGTTCCTACATAGTAAGATGTCGCTCTCGCACTTCCAGATATATCTAGTTTTTGGGTTGGAGCTGTAGTATTAATACCTACGTTGCCATTGGGCTTTATAATCATTTTATCAGTACCAAAAGTCTGGAACCTTAAGTCTCTAACGCTACTATCATGTCCTATATAAGATGCAACGTCATCCATTTTAAAGTAGGTTAAATAACCGCTTGTGCTATTACCTGAAAATGAATATACAGCTTCTCCTTGAGCTATGTCTAATTTAAGAGCTGTTGTATTGTTCGATGTGTTTACTTGTAGTTTACCATCAGGACCGTGATCCCAGGCAGGTAGGTTTTGACCCACACTTATCTTGTCACCAACTTTATATATAATAGAATCACCTATTACGTTAGCACCAGTGAAAACTGGTATTCTATCAACTGTACCAGACACGTGGTTTACTATACCAGTAGCTACTACATTACTAACAGTGAAGTTTCTAGTTGGGTTATCTAAAACCGGTATCGGATCTGTAGAATTATATACCTTAGTTCCCAGTAGTAGGTCGTCTAGATTAGAATCTGTTACAAGGTAAGAATATGCTGATGCCATTTAGTCGATGTGTTTATTAAAGGTTTCTCGTGCCGTTCCCGTAATTACCTCTGTTTGCTTTAACAGATACAAACCGTTTCTTGGTATGATCATAGTCTTTACCTTCCAGCCAGGTTTTACCGTGTTCTTTTATAGCTGCTCGGCGTTTACGTTGGTTCTCTGCACGCTTCTTTTTTCTGTCCTCTGAATTAGCTGCTGCTAAATCGCGTTTCTTCTTGGCTGCTGCAGCCTTTTTACTTAGTTTCTGAGGCATATAATTTATCTTAGTGTTATACATTATATACTTACACAATTAGAGCGTTATTTACATAGTCTGTATATAAACCCATAAATACGGCTAAAGTGTGACAATAGCCCCTTACTTATATAACCTTAACAGGCTTATGTCACTGTTTTTGAAACTTATTAGATATAGGGGGATTTTGTGTTACCCCCTAACCCCCTGATTATCAACAATTTACGTTTTACGTTTTAATTTAGTGGGCCCCCCTTTTTTTCTACATTTTACGTTTATATATACGTGATTTTCAGGCAGTTACGATCTTTATTTTTAACTTTTTACGCGATCTTTTTATACTATTTTTACAAACTTATTACGAGTAACAATGGATAATCTATATGTAACAACTTAATACTAATAACAACTTTAAATACTTTACATTATGAAAACTCTACAATCAAAAAGATTCTTAGTTAGAAAATCTCTTATCAACACAAATACTATTATTGAAGTAACTTTTAAAAATGGAAAAGTTGCAAAGTACAATCATGATGACGCTTTCGAGTGCATGAAAGAAAAACTAGAAAAAATGAACTGCTGGGAAAAGTATAAATCATACACTTCATCAACAAGTGTACCTGTGAGTGTTAGATCTGTATTAATTACAGACTAACTACTCCACTAAATGGATAATCTATGTGTAACTAAAATATAACTATCATGAAGAATTTAATCAAAGAAGAACTGTCAAAGATCTTAGCGGATCCTAACTACTATGGAACTGGAGAGCAAATAGTAAAAGAGAAATACATACTATACAACTCAGAAGTACAAATGTATCCAAGAGAAAGTATTGAAGAATACTATACTAGATTGTGTAACTAAAATATAACTACTATGACTTACAAGATTAATATTAAAGACTGGAAAGGTCGCTATGGTACTCGTGTAGTAACATTCCGTAGCGAAGATCACAAAGCTAACTATATTGCTTCGATCAATCGATCTCCTTATACTAAAATAATAGGATTGGAGGAGATCTAAAAGTGTGACAATAGGGTGTTACTATAATAACCTTAATAGGCTAATGTCACATTATGGTGTAATGATCACGCTTCTGCGTGTATAGCACCATGTATAGCATACGTGTATAGCACTTCGCTTGCAGAGTAAATACGAGCTCACTCGGATAATACTATTAGGCACTAACCTCAACGCTTCCGCACCATCATACAACGATCTTCTTTACAAACTAATTACGATCACTATTGGATAATATATATGTAACAAACTAATACTAATGACTATGACTGCACTTAAATTATTTCTTATAAAAATACTAATAAAGTCAACTTTCAAGTACAACAAAGAAGACTGTAGAGATAAATATATGGAAGCCACTATGGATGATTTGTACTTCTTGATAGATGGAGACAGAGAGTAAGACTATCTACCACTTTTAAACAAGTAAATAAAACTACACTCTTTGCAGACTTAATACGATGCGCTGTGGATAATAAAAATGTAACTAATAAATATTAACCTTAAATACTATATACTATGAGTACTTTAATTTCTAAAAGATTTGTAATAAGAAAATCTCTAATTGGTAAAAACCAAAAAATCACTGTCAACTTCAAAAACGGTAAAACCGTCACTTACAATCACGATAAAGTGTATGAAGTAATGAAGAGTAAACTAGAAGCAATGAACTGTTGGGCGAAATACAAGTCTTACACTTCAAGCACTAGTGTGCCAGTGATCGCTCGAGAGGTACTAGAACAATAGTATCTCTCAGTGAAAATGCCTTGTGGTAGTAATGGTAACTAGCGGAATATATGCGTGAAGCATTGACTGAAGATTCAGGTTCGATTCCTGACAAGGCAACTAACCTTTAAAACTAATATTATGCAGTGGATTCTAAAATGCCCTAACGGTAAAAAAATAGATATGTCAAGCTATATCCTTCAACAAATGGAAGGGAAGATCGAGCGATCTGAAGTAAAACAAAGAATAAACTATTACTTAAGTACTAACCAATAATACTATGACTAAACAGTACAGAAATATAAACTACAAAGTGGATCAACTAACTCGTGACGGTAAAATCTACACTCTATATAGTTGCAGTGACAAACAACTACTCAAAGAGTATACAACAACGTACTTCGAGGTTTTCACTAAGCAAAGAATGCATGAGAAGATCGATCACTATCTTGACAATGTAGAAAAACAAAAAGAAAGACGTGAACTAAATATGAAAGCAGCTCAAGAGTTCTACGCATCAATGAGTGAAAATAAAGGAGATTAACTAAAAACAAATACTATGATAGAAGCGTACATAACAGGTTTCTCGACAGGTGTTGCGCTTATGATAATACTAATAATAGCACATGCACACTACTACGAACAAGAATAATAACACACTTATGAGCAAATTCTACTGGAACGAAGAAACAATACAACACTTTAGATTTCAAAGCAATTACATTAATGAAAAGCAAATGTTAGAATCAGTGAAAGACTTTGTAGCGTGCGATTGCACTCTCGAAGACGGAGAAACAGAAGAAGATCTAGTGATCGACCTAATGGAACAGATTTACAAATAAAATACGTTTCACTTTGGATAATATTAATGAACTTAAAATATAATACACATGAAAGCAATTCAATTCTTATCAAAAACTTCAATTATTCTTGATGGTAAACTCTACAAAGGCTATAGTATTAGCAATTTACCTTCACGCTTTGGTTTTATCTACGACGAAAACAAAGAACAAGATGGTATTAGCGAATGGTTTAACTATAAAGGTCTTACTTATGTCTGGGAATAGTATGAAAGAAGCGATCGCTGAGATCAAGCGATTAAACAAGGAAAAAGCAGATGCTCATAAGTTAAAACACCAACACGAAGGTCTTTGCAAACCCTTCACTGATAAAGAGTACAAGCAAATTGTAACTAAAATGAAGACGAGTTACGGTGCAAAAGCTAAAAAGCATAGCTACAACGCACTATGGAGACACTATAACGTAAAAATAGAAACACTTTAATACAATATTATGAACTACACAGAAAGACTACAATTAGAAGCAGATACTTTTGCTCAAGAACTAACACAAGAATATCCACTAGTAGATGTAACCACTAGTAAACAAAAGAAAAATGGTACTAGAATGTTTAAGCTAGGTGAAGATCTGTTCGCTACGTATAGTTCAGGTATGATAAGAAAAGTAATTAGAACTAGATTTAAGCAATTATCTTGCTACCAAATAAATCCAACTCGTATTGGTAAAACATACTTTATGAACTCTGACTTAACAGTGGATTTTTATCCTTCTAAGCAACGTGTACTAATACACAACGACAAGAACAGGTTAGAGTACTTAAAAAAGTACCTTATCAAGAACTATAACATGTTACCTGTACAAGATATTATTGAAGTAGATGGAATTAAATATAAAAGAATATAAATTATGAGCAGTTTTCACGGTGACACAGTACTAGCTACTGTAGAAGAATTAAAAAGTGTATGCTATACATACTTAGATTCTAACAATGGAGAAGATAAAACAAATTTCGACTTTAAATTTAAACTACCAAATGGTAAAGACTTTTGGGTGTATGACTGGAAAGAATATAGAGTTATACCACCAAACGAGTATATAAATTTTCACATCGGAGCAGACACTCCTGAAGAATCGTTAGAAGCATATGAACAAGTAATTAAACTATTAAATAAAAAGAAAAATGACTAAATTAAAGAGATGTACAATATCAGGAGTAGTAGACTTCGAAAGAAACTTTTATAAAAACGGTAAATATCCTTACGCTACGTTTGTAGAAAACTTCAGAGCTAAGCATGCAATACCTGTAGAAGAACTTAGATCTTTCTGTGAAAAGATCAAAGATATGAATAAATTAGAACTAGAAAAACTACTAAACTAAAATACAAACAAATTACGATCACCTGTGGATAATATTAATGAATTTAAAATGTAACAATTATGGGTAAAACAAAAGTAATAAACGAGATAGCAGAAGAAATGGCTGACAACTTTTTAGAAACTATACAAGACTCTGTAGGTTGGGCAGTAGAAGGCACAGAGGTTGATCTTCTTAGCGGTGACGATTTTTACTTCGCGTGTCAAGCTATAATAAACAGAACGGTAGAAATATTAAGTGAAAGAATGAAAGAAAAAGTATAATTATGAGTTTACAAAGAAATCCTTGGGATCTAGCATATGAGTTAAACAAAGAGTTCTACACCAGAGAACAAATAGATGAAATGACTCTTTCAGAGATCGCAGAGTTATTAGAAAATAAATTCTGTAATTAGGGCGTGAAAGGTTAGTGAACCGTCACTCAAGGTAACTTAATGCTTCTAGCATGCTTCCAGCAAGCGTTACTATTGAGGCTGGGTCGGTTCAAACGCAGGTTCAATTCCTGCCACGTCCACTAATTTAAAACTAAATATTATGAAAGAAATACTAGATTACATTGACACTGAAATGTCTGTACTTGACAAAGGCTTAGTTGCAACACCGGAAAATAGATCTTATCTTGATAAATTCTCTGGAGGTAAAAACCCTGTACTGACTCAAATGGCTATTCAGTACGGTTATAAACTAGCCTTAGAAAACTTATTAGAAGCTATTAACTCTAAATAAAATAATTATGAGCAAAACTAAATATAATGGATGGGCGAATTACGCAACGTGGAGAATCTTTAATGACAACATTGCACATATTGGCTTTGATCACCAAGTCACGGCTGAAGAACTAAAAGAAATAGTTACCGATATAGTGTTATCAAACTTTGAAATGCGAAGAGGTAGTCACCTAGTAGAAGAATATGCAGAGCTATATATAAACACAGTAGACTTTGATGATATTGCAGAAACTATTAACTTTAACGTATGTAAAAAATTATGAGGTATTCACTTAAAAAAGTATTAATGGAGCGCGATGGCTTAACGGTTATTGAAGCTGAATCTGAAATAAAAGACATAGTAAACAGAGTTATGCAAGGTGAAAACCCCGAAACAATACTGTATGAAGAATACAGATTAGAACCTGATTACATTTGGGAACTATTATAAGTTACAAACAAATTACGATTACTATTGGATAATATTAATGAACATAAAAACATATAAGACATGAGAGCAACACTTTATTCAAGACTTAAACCAGAATATAAAAAACATCTTAAAAGCAAAAGTGAAAACTACCCGTTTACTTATAAAAGTATAACCAAATCTTTAAAAAACAATATTTTTTACTCTGACTTAACTTTATTCCAAATAACTGATCTTACATGCTTTATAGGAATTCATACTCGATCAAACGTTGAGTGGGCTACAGGTAAAGATTTGTTTTCAACCGAAGAAGATGTAGCTTAATTATGAAAGAAATACTAAGTAAAACAATTTTAATAACAGCGTATGTATCACTGATGGCTTTTATGCTATACACGCAGCTAAAAAACTACTAAGATGAATGAGCAAGAACTATTAGAAAGAGCAAGCAACAAGGCTTTTTCAAAGCTACAAATGTACAAAATAGACATAAGTAGAGTAAAAAACGACATAAAAAGTGGTAATATTGGCCACTTAACAATAGATCAAACCGAGTGTTTGCTAAGATCTTACGAAACAGAGCTAAAAGTATGGCAATTTATATCAGAATTAATAGAAAAATCAAATAAAAATGAGTAAAATAATCACACCGGAATTAATTAACGAACGTTTAGAGGCTAAAGGTTTTGGTGACAAGCAAATATGTGACAACGACTTGGCTAAAGAGTCAGTACTAAAACACTTTCATGTAGAGCTAACAGATGAGTGGACAGACGACGCTTCTTACTATATTTACGAAGAATCAACTGTAGATGGCTATTCTGTTTACGTAGCAACTTATAACAAAAGCGAAATAAATATAAGTGAAAATGTTTACTACTACGATCATGATTTAAGCGATGCTTTACAAGAAGCTATAAGATATGGTAACGGTGATGAGCATACTTCAGACCTAATATACGTAGACGATTTACACCAGGATTTTATCGACTCGGCTATACAAGAGTTATTTTCTTACTTATCTTTAAGATTTGAAGAAGAAATTATTGAACAACTAAAAAACGAAGGATATGAGCAACAAGACTAAAGAACAAACAGTGCCTACGTGGTTTAAAGGTATGATCTACGATCAAGGTGAAGAAATTACTAACCCATATAGCGGTCAAAAATACGAGCTTAACGGTTTAGAATTGTCAATGTATGACTTCATAATGGGTACTCAGTATGTAATGGAAGTAGCACCAAACACTATAACCCCAAGCCAAGTTAGCGACTTTAGAAAAGCTATAACTTGGTTTAGAAGAAACAACCCTGAAGCATATATGGTTTTGCTTGATTAATGTTAATTGTCCCATAGCTCAGTTGGTTAGAGCGCCTGACTCATAATCAGAAGGTCCTTGGTTCGAGCCCAAGTGGGACAACTTTACAAACATAATACGATTACTAAAGGATAATATAATAAATTGATAATCATGAACTTACTTACTCAAAACTCAAAGCTTAAAAAAACATCTAAAAAACTAGGTGTACGCGTGTTTAACTTCGGTATACCAGCTTACAAATCTGCTTCAGGTAAACTAACTTGCCCAATGGCTGATGGTTGTGTTAAGTTTTGCTACGCTAAAAAAGGTGCTTATATTTGGTCTAATGTACAACCGGCGTTTGAAAAGCGTTATGAGCTTAGTAAAACAGATAAGTTCGTAGACGCAATGTATAATGAAATAGTAAAGAAAAAACCAGACTACGTGAGAGTACATGACAGTGGTGATTATTACTCAAAAGCTTACTTACAAAAATGGATAGACATTGCTTTGCTTTTTCCAGAGGTCAAGTTTTACAGTTACACTAATATGGTAGATATGATCTTAAAAGCTTCATTACCAGACAATTATGATATTATATTTAGCGATTCAGGAAAACAAAAACATCTAATAAATGAAAGGAAACACAGGCATACAAGAATTTTTTCTACTAACAGCGATCTCGTATCTAGTGGTTATGTTGACGCTTCAAACATTGATTTAATGGCGACAAAATGGTTTAGTAAAAATCATAAAGTAGGATTAATATTTCACTAATGAATAGAGATAAACATATATGGGAAGGCTGGACAGTTGGTGACTTTATTGACGATATAGAAGTTACATTTAATTATCGCTCAAAGTATTCTAACTTTTGGAAATCTAAAGAAGATCTTAAAAAATGGATTATATCAGAACAACCTTACTACAAAAAACATATACTAGAAGTATATAACTACTTCCTTAAAAAATCAGGATTATGACAAAGCAAGAATTAGTACAATTATTAAAAGAAGAATTCACAACCGCAGACGGAGACATTGACATCTCTGGATTAGATTTTGGAGAATTTAAAGGTCGTGTAATTTTAAATTGGATGAAATCAAAGGGGGACATTCATCAAAGCGAGCACTCGAATGAAGGAGAAATTTATCAAAACTCCCACTCCAACGAAGGACGCATTTTTCAAAGCTTACACAAAAACAAAGGAGACATTTATCAAAGTTACCACGCTAACAAAGGACACGTTTTTCAAGATGAGCATCAAAACGAAGGAGAAGTAATCAACTAAAAAACAAACTATGACTCCACGAGAAAAAGCAGAAGATTTAAGACAAATGTTTTCACATATCGGACAAACTTGCTTTCATAGAGAAGATGCAAAGAACTTTTCTAAAATAGCAGTTAGACTAATACTCGATTCAGCGAGGTACACAGAATACCATTATTGGTTAGAAGTAAAAAAAGAATTGGATAAAATGTAAATTATGACAAAAACAGATTTAGTAGAATTATTAAAAAAAGAATTCACAAATGCAAAAGGAAACATTGACATCTATGGGTTGGACTTCGGGGAATTTGAGGGAAATCTAAATTTAGGTGGTATGAAATTAAAGGGAGATATTCATCAAAGCTTACACAAAAACAAAGGAAACGTTCATCAAAGTCAGCACTCGAATGAGGGAAAAATTTTTCAAGGCTTACACAAAAACAAAGGAAACGTTCATCAAAGTCAGCACTCCAACGAAGGACTCATTTTTCAAAGCCACCACAAAAACACAGGAGATGTTGATCAAAACGAGCACAAAAACACAGGAGATGTTTATCAAAACGAGCACAAAAACACAGGAGATGTTTATCAAAGCTTGCACTGCAATGGCGGGAAGATTAGGCAAGGATTTCACAAAAACAAAGGAAACATTTATCAAAATCGTCACTCGAACGAAGGATGCATTCTTCAAGATGAGCATCAAAACAAAGGAGGTGTAATCAATTAAAAAACAAAGATATGACAACATACGCACGATTATTTGTAATTCTTGTAGGGGTGTTTTTAGGAGTAATGACAACAGAAGCGTTAATGATGGGGGTGATTGTGGCAGTCTTTTTAGGGTTGATAATATCACTTATAAAAATAGAAAATAAATTAAAAAATGGGTTGGAATCATAGAATATTAGCACATAAAGACGGAGATGAAATATACTTTCAAATACACGAAGTTCTATACGACGAAAATGGTAAACCTAAAAGCTATACTGCTAATGGCGTAAGCGTAGGGGCTGAAAGCTTAAATGGTATTAATTGGGTGTTAGAAAAAATGAAAGAATGCACTGCTAAACCTATTCTTTTAGCAGATGATTTTCCAAACGAGTACGAAGTGTAATCATTTATAAAATAGAATTATGGATCAAACAGAATTTTTAAAAGCTAGGATAAAGGCTTTAGAAGAAGAATTAGAAAAAGTTAGAACACAAAAATCTACATTCGAAAGTGAGTTAAGGTTTTGCCAAATGCAATTACTAAGACAATAATTACAAACAAAATACGATCACTAACAGATAATATATACACACAAAAACATATTACATGACAGAAAAACAAATGGAAAAACTTGCTGAAATAATCTTTCAAAAGTTATTAACTAAACAAAGCGAGTTTGATAAACAATTTATAGAGCAGTTAGAATCAGCTAAAAACATAAACCCACAAGATTTTATGTACTACACAACTGATACAACTCAACCTGTAGAAGAACAAAAAAGCGATCGTGAAGTTTTAACTGAAGAACTAGAAAGACTTAATAAGCTATTGTCACGTTACGTAGAACAAGAAAACTACGAAAGCGCTGCTGTTATTAAAAACAAGATAAGTAAAATAAATAAAAAACTAGATGAAATTTAGAATAAGAAAATATGAACAAACAATTAGCTTTGGTATATGTTACACATGGGTAAACAGCGTTAAGTATCTAATAATAGATATTGGACCAGCATATATAGAAATAATAATTAATGACTACGACTAATGAATATATTTTATCTACATCCAAATCCAGCTAAAGCTGCTAGCTATTTTTATGATAAACACAAGGTTAAAATGATCTTAGAATCTGCTCAGATGCTTTGCACAGCTCATCATTGTTACGGTGATTCAGAACAAAAAGCAAATGTACCTTACAAACAGGCTCATCTTAACCATCCGTCAACTATATGGGCTAGAAGATCTAGATCTACTTACATGTGGTTATACGATCATATGATAGCATTAGGTAAAGAATATACAAAACGATATGGTAAAGAACATTTAACTATATCAAAATGCAGAGATTTTTTAGCTACTCCACCTGTACATATTCAAGGTGAAGACTTTACAGAACCTCCGCAGTGTATGCCAGATGAATATAAAGTTGATGGCGATAGCGTATCAGCATATTGGAATTATTACGAAAACGAAAAACACACAGTAAAAAATAAAAATGAGCAAAAGATTATACGACCACTTAGTATCAGTTAATTATATGAATTTAACGCATAAGATTAAACAAGTAAATAAACAGAAAAATAAACCTAAAAAAAATGGGGAAGACAAAAGAATTATTTGAAAAATTAAGGGAAGAAGAATTACAAAGTAATTCATTTTTAAGGGAACATATAATTTTTTGTACTTTGCAACCAAAGGGGACTGTGACAACAGCCCCTAATATAAATAAGTAATGGGCTAATGTCACACAATAGAAACCTCGAACATTTACATCGAAGAAAAATAATTTATAGAAGAGATCCTGTAAATGATAAACCTACAATTTCTTATAAGTGGGGTAATTATTACGAGGAAGGTACTTATGAATGCTATGAATTGTTTAGAAGTAAAGCTAAGATAACAACTTACCGTAGCTTAAAATGGCATTTATTAGTTTTATGGTACTTAAATCCTCAGTTAGATCAAGATGATTTTAATTCTTTAGCTAAACATGTATGTGA
>BCSF01000570.1_pt1 | contig 13957 bp, 14 predicted proteins | sample 1016431 | NCBI WGS metagenome assembly BCSF01 (sample SAMD00045685;SAMD00045686;SAMD00045687;SAMD00045688;SAMD00045689;SAMD00045690;SAMD00045691;SAMD00045692;SAMD00045684;SAMD00045690;SAMD00045691;SAMD00045692;SAMD00045684;SAMD00045685;SAMD00045686;SAMD00045687;SAMD00045688;SAMD00045689, study...
TTGTTGGGTATGTGGTATGGCGTTAAAATGAGTTAATTGGTGACAATTGTGGCAACTGTCAACCGTGATCCTGTGGATGATTGGGGTGTTAGTGGAACCGGTAGGTTGTGGGGCGATTTACAGGTTGACGGCACCACAACGACTGTCAACTCGACGACCCTTCAGGTTGACGACCCCATCATTACTTTGGGCGGTGATACTGCTCCAGTTGCTGACGATAATCTGGATAGGGGTGTTGAATTCCGCTATTATGACACTCAAGCACGTCTAGGTTTCTATGGTTGGGATACTAACTATACTGATTTGGGTGGTCATGAAGGTGGTTATCGTTTCCTTCACGCTGCTACAAATACTGCCGAAGTCTTTACTGGTACTGATTCTGGTATTATTGCTGGTAATGTAAAACTGACAACTGGCACTAACTCTACATCTAATACAACTGGTGACCTTGTAGTTGCTGGTGGTGTTGGTATCACTGGTGCAGTTAATATTGGTGGTCTGTTAGATGTTGATGGTACATTCCGTGCTAACAGCACTTCTCGCTTTGATGACAATATCGTTCTGCAAGGTGCATCTAAGACACTGCAATTGAATAATGGTAGTGGCACAACTCGTATTGAGTTGCAATCTACAACTGGTAACGCTTCTTTCTACGGTATTGTAGACATTACAAATGACCTTAACGTCAACACTAATAAATTTAATGTTGCTTCTGCAACTGGTAACACTCTCATTGCAGGCACACTTGGAGTAACAGGTCAAACAACTCTAACGGGTGCTCTTGACCTCAACAACACTCTGAATGTTTCTGGTCTTGTTTACCTTGAGAATGTTGACGAACCTACTATTAACTTGAATGGCGTTACTGGTCTCTATGAGATTGGCAGCAGCGATTATGGTGCTCTTCGTGTTGATGGTGGCGGTTATGTTGAGGGTGACATCCTTTTCAACAGTGATGTCTATGTAAACGGTCAGTTTATCCAGAAAGAAGATACTACTGCGAACTATAACAGACAGAACTACTTGGAAGTTCGTTATAAGTTACGCACAGGTACGAGAGGTGCATATACACCTTCCTATGCAACACATGATACCTCTAACCTGAGAGTCTATGGTGGTGCTGGCATCGCCACTACTCTCCATGTTGGTGGTACAGGTGCAGGCGAAGGTCTCTTTGTTGGTAAAGAGTTCTCTGGTAGCACCGTTAAGTTCTCTGTCTTGGGTGCGTCTGGTAACACCGATATTCAAGGTACATTAGATGTTGCTGGTGCTTCCGAGTTCAATGGCACAGTCGATGTTGATGCAGACTTCGCTGTTAGAAACGGCACAACTGATAAGTTCTTCGTTGACAACGTAACTGGTAATACGACAATTCAAGGCACTCTCAACTCTGTTGGTGCAGTTGACTTTGATAGCACACTGAACGTTGATAATAACACAACTCTGGGTGGCACTCTGACAGTTACAGGAACCTCTGAGTTCAATAACACTGTTGATGTTGATGCTAACTTTGCTGTTAGAACTGGTGCTGGTGTTGATAAGTTTACCGTTGCATCTGCATCTGGTAACGTTGCAACTGACGGTACTCTGGTTGTTCAGGGTCAGACAACTATCAACGATTCCCTGATTGTTGATGCTGCCAATGAAGTCTTCTCCATCAGAAATGGTTCTGCTGTTGAGAAGTTTGGTGTTGATGCAGACAATGGCAATACAAACATCATCGGTACACTGACTGTTGGTGATGCAACTCAGATTAATGACACCTTTGGCGCATCTGGTATTGTTACACTTACCAACAACACTGACCAGACTCTTACTGGTCTCTTTGGTGCTGATGGTGGTCTGAGAGTTACTGGTGGTGTTGGCATCCAGAGAAACCTTGCTGTAGGCGGTAACATGCGCGTCTACGGAGACTTTGAGATTACTGGTAGCACCACACAGTCTGGTAACACTGGATTTAGCGGTCGTGTTTCTATTACTAACACTTCTGACGCTACATCCTTTGCCGATAACTCTGTTGCTCTCACCGTTGATGGTGGTTTCAGAGCAAGCAAGAATGCATGGGTCGGTGGCGACTTCCACGTTTGGGATGATGCAAACTCCAGAGATGCATTCGTTGTTGATGTAAGCACTGGTGATGCAACTCTTTATAATACATTGACTGTTGGAGGAAACTTAGTTGTAAATGGCACAACCACTACTGTCAATTCTACGGTCACAACTCTCGATGACCCTATTATTACTCTGGGTGGTGACACAGCACCAGCGTCTAACGACGGTAAGGACCGTGGTGTTGAGTTCCGTTATTACGACGGCTCTGCGAAAATTGGCTTCTTCGGATTCGACAGATCCTCCTCGCAATTCACATTCCTGACTGATGCAACTAACACCTCTGAAGTTCATTCTGGTACAGACGCTGCTCTTCGTGCTGGTAGTCTGAATCTGACTGGTGCTGGTACATCTCTTGATGTTGATTCTAATGCAAACATTGACGGAACTCTGACCGTTGATGGTCAGATTATTTCTCAGGTTGCATCTGGTCCTGCTCTGGTTATTCCTAACACGACTAAGATTAATAACCTGAATGCTGACCTTCTGGACAGCATGACAACTGCTTCTGCTGCAACACCTACAACCGTTGTTAATAGAGACTCTAATGGAGACTTCGCCGCTAATCAAATTACAGTTAATAATGGCATTGGTGCTCTTGCTGGTATTCAAGGTAATGCTACTACTGCTGATGCACTCAGAACCGCAAGAACAATCACAATCGACGGCGTTGTCGATGGTAACGTCTCATTCAACGGTTCTGCCGACGTAACTATCAGCACTACCTATAACGATGCTGACATCACTGCACTTGCCGCAATGGCAGGTACTGGTTTCGTTACAAGAACTGCTGCTAACACTTATGCACAACGCACTTTACAAGTAACAGCAGCGTCTGGTATCACCTTAACCAATGCAGATGGCATTTCTGGTAATCCAACAATTAACGTTGCTTCTTCTAGCACCAACTCTGCAAACAACCTGGTTATTCGTGATGCATCTGGTGATTTTGCGGCAAACGAAATCACATCTGACCTGGTAGGTAACCTCACTGGTGTTACTTCTACTGCTAAGGATTTAAATCCTGCTGTAGATAGCACATATAACCTTGGTACTTCTTTAATTCGTTGGGCAAATGTTTACGCTGATGCTGCAAACATCACTGCAATCACTGGAGACCTGACTGGTAACGTTACTGGTAATGTTACTGGTGATTTGACAGGTAATGCTGATACAGCAACTACACTCGCAACAGCACGCAACTTCACTACATCTGGTGATGCAACTGCACCTGCTGTCTCATTTGATGGAAGTGGTAACGTTGATTTGGTATTGACTCTTGCTGACAGTGGAGTTGTTGCTGGTTCTGTTGGTGGTTCAAACCTTATTCCCAGAATTACAGTTGACTCTAAGGGTAGAGTTACTTCTATTACGCAAAATGCTCTTGCCATTATTCAGGACACTACACCTGAACTGGGTGGTAACCTTGACCTTAATAGTAGAGATATTACTGGTACTGGTAATATTAATATTTCTGGTACTGTTACAGCAACGTCATTTAGTGGTCCTATTACTGGTAATGTTACTGGTACAGTATCGGATATCAGCAATCATGACACTGACGCCCTCACAGAAGGCGCTGTAAACCTCTACTACACAACTGCAAGGGCAAATACCGACTTTGATACAAAACTTGCTGCAGCGTCTACAGACGACCTCTCAGAGGGTCTTACAAATCTGTACTACACAGATGCTCGTGCCGATGCTCGTATTGCAGCAGCAGATACCGATGCGTTAAGCGAGGGTGCTGTTAACCTTTACTTCACTGATGCTCGTGCCGATGCTCGTATCGCAGCGGCAACTACAGATGACCTTTCTGAAGGTGCTACAAACCAATACTACACTGAGGCAAGAGTTCAGACTAAACTGGACAATGCATTTGCTCAACTTCAAGCAATGCTCAATAATCTTGCAACTACCACTACTTTGGTTCTGAACTTGAGTGGCGATCCTACTCCTGGTGCGGTTGTAACCGCTGGTGCAGTTATTGAAGGTGGTGTTGGTGGTTTCACCGCTGGCACTAATGTTGCTACCACTGGTGGAACTGGAAGCAGTTTGACTGTTGATACCACTGTTGTTGGTGGAGTAGTCACTGCCGTCGCAGTTAATACACCTGGTTCTGATTATCTGATTGATGATACCATCACAATTGCTAACCCCAATGCTGGTGGTGTTGCAACCTTTAACTTGGCAACTCTGACCGCTGGTAGTAACTATGTTACTGGCACTGCTTTAGCAACAACTGGTGGAACTGGTGGTGCTACTTTGACTGTAGACATCACTGCCTCTGCTGGTGCTATCACTAACGTCACAGTTAACAATGCTGGTACTGGTTATACCGCTGGTGATACCATCACGATTGTTCAACCAATTGGCGCTGATGGCGTTAATCCTGGTACTGGTGGCACTGTTGATGTTTCTACAGTCTTTGTTAATGCAACCTTTGCTCTCGCAGACATCACTACGATGGAAGTTGGAGCGACTGTAACTGGTGCTACTTCTAGCACTACTGGTGTTATCACTGCACTTGGCACCAACCAAATCACAGTTGATACCGTTAGCGGGTTCTTCAAAGTTGGGGAAGTCGTTAGTGCAAATGATGTTACCACACTTACTATCCAATCATTCGGTTGATAACAAATGTCCGCAACTAGACCCGCTTCTAAAACAGAGTTAAAAAACTACGCACTTCGCAGATTAGGTTATCCAGCAATTGACATTAACGTATGTGATGAACAGTTGGATGACCTGATTGAAGAAGCAATCGATTACTTTCAAGAGTTTGCCTATAACGGAAGTTACAAGGCATTCATCAAGATTGAAGTAACTGATGCAATTAAAACTGCTGCTCAGTCTACAACTCAGATGGGTGCTACTGCATGGTATGAAGGAAACGAGTATGTTTCTCTTCCTCCTGGTGTTTTAGCGGTCAACCATGTTTACAGTCAGATTGGTGCGTCTAGTATTGTTCCTGGAAACATCTTCAATATCAAGTATCAGATTTTCCTGAATGACATCTACTCGATGACTCATGGACAAATTCTGCACTACTTCATGACATCTCAGTATCTTGAAACTCTTGACTGGGTTACAAACTCTGCCATGAATCGTAGAGTTAGATTTAATGAGTATCAGAGAAGATTGTATCTTGATTTTGATTGGAAAGACCTTCAGGCAGGTGACTTTATTTTAGTTGAAGTCATGATGCGTCAAGACCCTCAAACATACACAGATATGTTTAATGATGCATGGTTGAAGGACTATGTTGAAGCACTCTTCCAACAGCAGTGGGGTAGAAACCTCAGCAAGTACGATGGTGTTCAAATGCTTGGTGGTGTAACCCTTAATGGTCGTCGCATTCTTGAAGACGCAAGTCAATTTAAGAAAGACCTTGAAGAGCAAATTCGTAAAGAATATGAACTTCCCCCAATGGATTTAATCGGCTGATATGACTTACAGAAACAATCCTCCAAAGAATTGTATTCAGTCGGACTACACAAGTAGTTGCCGACTGAACCTTAACGGTTCTGCACAAGAGCAGACCTTTATGGAAAACCTGATTGTAGAGAGTATTGAACTCTATGGTCAGGATATTTACTATTTGCCTAGAACTTACGTCAATAGAGATACGATTTTTCAAGAAGTAGAAAGTAGCACCTTCACTCAAGCATTATCGGTTAGAGCATACGTTAACAACGTAGAAGGTTGGGAAGGACAAGGAGAACTTCTTAGTAAGTTTGGTGTAAGGATTGAAGATAAGACTACCTTTATATTCTCTCGTAAAAAGTTTGAAGAAAAGGTCGATGATAACGCTGTGTTGAATGTTGAAGGTCGTCCCAATGAAGGTGACCTAATTTGGTTCCCAACAACAAAGCACTTGTTTGAAATCAAGTTTGTTGAGGCAGAACGTCCATTCTATCAGTTGGGTAAAGGATATGTCTGGGAATGTCAATGCGAACTCTTCGAGTACAGCGACGAAGAACTCGACACTGGTGTTACGGAAATCGATGCTATCGAAACTTCATTCGCCAATGCTATTAAACTTGTTATGGATGCGGGTGGCACTGGAGCATTTACAGTGGGTGAAGAAATCGTTGGTGACCAATTCCTTGCTACGGCGACTGCGACCTTAACAGGTGATGCTGTTAGTGCAATCACAATCACAGATGGTGGTGAGTATTATAAGAGTGCTCTGCCACCTACAGTCACATTTAGTGGAGGGGGAGGAAGCGATGCTGCGGGTACTGCTACGGTTTCTGCTGCTGGGATTGTCACTGGTATTACTATCACAAATGGTGGCACTGGTTACACTTCAGCACCTACTGTCACAATTGACTACTCACCCAAAGACTCCAGAGCAGAAGTTAAGTCCTGGAACTCTGGTACAAGAGAACTCCAAGTCATCAACCGTACTGGAACCTTTAACACTGCAGAAACCGTAACTGGTCTTACATCTGGTGCCAAGTGGAGTCCTGAGACTTATAACACTCTAAATAATGTTAATACTGCCGATAGCATCGACCAAAACTATTCATTTGAAACAGCAGACGACGATATTATCGACTTTACCGAAAACAATCCATTCGGTTCTATTGGGTCCACTACTGACACTACAATCTGATGTTAGGTACATATTCATATCACGAGATTTTTAGGAAAACTGTTGTAGCGTTCGGCACGCTGTTCAACAATATTGAATTGCGTCGTAGCACCGACGTGATGAAAGTTCCCTTGGCATACGGTCCAAAACAAAAGTTTTTGGCACGTCTTGACCAAAATCCAGACCCTACTAACAAAAGGGTTCAGATTACTCTACCAAGAATCTCTTTTGAGATTAATGGTATTACATATGACCCCAGTAGGAAAGTATCACCTACTCAGAAGATTAAATTCGCTAAGGATAGTGATGAGAATAAGAACGCATACATGCCCGTTCCGTATAATCTCTCATTTGAATTAGCAATTATTTCTAAAAATCAGGAAGACGGTCTGCAAATTCTTGAGCAGATTCTTCCTTTCTTTCAACCTCATTACAACTTGTCCGTCAAGTTAGTTTCTGAGGTTGATGAAACAAAGGATGTTCCCGTAGTTCTTACTAGTGTGGACTATGAAGATGACTACGAGAATGATTTTCAAACTCGTAGAGCAATCATATACACTTTACAGTTTACTGTAAAAACTTATCTGTACGGTCCTGTTACCGATGCGAAGACCGTCAAAAAGGTCATCACCGATTACTATACAGATACAAACGCCAATACTGCACCAAGGCAAGTCAGATACACAGTCGAACCCGATCCTGTTACGGCAGATTCCGATGACGACTTTGGATTTGGTGAAACCTGGGCAGATTTTACAGACAACAAACAACGCAATCCTGTTAGCGGAGTAGACGAGGACATTTGATATGGGAGCATTCGATGGTTTAAATGATGTGTTTGGTACTGAACCTTCCGAGATTCAAAAGATTGAAAGTGACAAACCATCTTTGAAAAAATCCGAAACCGAAGATGTCAGACAAGATTATGAGACTACTCGTGCTCAACTACATAACCTAGTTATGAAGGGGCAAGAGGCAGTAGATGGCATACTTGATGTGGCACGAGCGTCAGATCATCCTCGCGCTTATGAGGTTGCAGGTCAACTTATCAAAAACGTAGCGGATACTGCTGATAAGTTGATTGACTTACAAAAGAAAATGAAGGAGTTAGATGCCGAAGATAAGAAGTCTAGCCCGAGTACTGTTAATAACACGATGTTTATTGGCAGTACAGCGGAACTACAAAAAATGCTAAAGAAGCAAAAGGAGATAAATAATACTGACTCGAACTAACCCGACATGACAGTATTAAATGTTTTAAGCACCAACTCGGTTGCTGCCGCTGCTACAGAGTATCAAGTTGTTGAGACTGGATACTATCGTGTAGTTGCAACTGCAGGCGATGCAACTATCGCGTTCAACGATGGTCCTGCAATCACTCTCATTCAAGACCAAGCACTTCTGCTCAAGGGTGGCAAACCTGGACAAGCAAGAGTTGTAAAGGCAACAGATTCTGCAACTGCTGTTTATACACTGGGAACAAATCTCGGTGAAGTTAGCAGCACTCATCCATTCTCGGTAGGAGACTTCATTGCTGTTGAAGACGCCGCAACTTCCCCTGCAATTGGCAGTGAATTTCTATCTGCTGGCACCGTTGGTAAAAAAATCACAGCGGCTACTGGTAGCACGATTACAACTGATGTGGACTCTTCTGCTGCTTCTGCAGATTACACTTACGCTTACAGCGGACCTCAAGCAATCGTCAAGCGATGCGTAAAGATTGCTGTAACTGGTCAAGCAGTTGTTGTTGAAGAAGTACAAGTTGTAGGCGGTTGATATGGCACAAGGATTTCAGTCTGACGTTCCACCTGCAATTAATCGTACCGCTAAAAAATACATTAGGGGTATGCAAAAAGGTCGTATCAGGTGGGACCGATTATATGGATCCCGTGCTAAAGAAGTAATGCACAAAACTGCAAATAAAATGGCGATGGGAGAAATGCAAAAGATGCCACCGACATATTATGACATCTATGAAAAAGCAAAATCAAAAGCCCAACAAAGATTCTTCGGGATGGTTAGAGCGGCTCAGAAAGGGGAAATGGATTCCCCGTCGCCTGAGATTACCAAAGCTGCTTCCTCCATGTCCAAATCCGACGTGAAGAAATATGCTAAAACAAATCACGACAAACTTCCCGAAAAGAAAAAAGTCGAAGAGGGGAACAAAAGTGGTGATTCTTCTCTGCGTGACTGGTTTGGCAAGAGTCGCTCTTCTGATGGCACCCCTGGTTGGGTTCAACTGGGCGGTAAATATGCAGGAAAGCCCTGTGCCAAACAACCAGGACAAACAACAAAACCCAAGTGCGGGTCTAGTAAGATGAAGCGTGACCTAAATAAAGACGAAGAGGAAGCAGCTTTCCGCCGTAAGCAGAAAGAAGATCCAAATCCCAATCGTAAAGGCAAGGCAATCAACGTGAAAACAGAAGCAACTATCAACGAAAGAGGAGATTTCTGGCATCCCGATCCTGATAAGGACCGTAAGTTAGGTGGTCCTGGTGCCAACCAACGTGCTCGCGAAGACCGTGGAGCAAGACCTGGAACTCGTAGCACATCTTCCAACGATAAGAAACTTCGTCCTGGTGAGTCTTACATGCAGTATGCGAAGCGCATGAAGAATCGCAGAGAGTCTGTTGAGATGGAAGAGGGTATGGGTGATGTTGCTATCAAAGCAATCCGTGCTACTCAAGGTAAGAAACCTGCAGAACTTAGTAAGCGCACAGCGTTGATTCGTAAAATTAAGATGAAGCAACTCGATAGTTATCTCAAGAAGAGAGATGACAAAAAGAAGGAGCGTGTCACCAATGTTGGCATGGGCGAAGAACTTGAGTGGTTGACTGAAGAGCAGTTTGATGAAGCAGCAGGCGAGAAAGATGCTTGCTATAAGAAAGTCAAGTCACGCTATAAGGTTTGGCCAAGTGCATATGCATCTGGTGCTCTCGTCAAGTGTCGCAAAGTTGGTGCAGCAAACTGGGGCAATAAGTCTGAGTCTTTCCAACAGTTTCAAGAGAAGTGCTGGAAAGGATACAAGCGTGTAGGAATGAAGAAGAAGGGGAACAAAATGGTTCCCAATTGTGTCCCTGAGGAGGTACAAAATGAAGGAGCAGCCTGGACAAAGAAAGCAGGACAAAATAGTGAGGGAGGACTCAACGAAAAAGGCAGGAAGTCGTATGAGCGTGAGAACCCAGGAAGCGATCTTAAGAGACCTTCAAAGAAAGTTGGGAACAAGCGTAGAGCGTCTTTTTGTGCGCGAATGAAGGGTATGCGTAAGAGGCAGAAACCCTCCAACAATACAGGCGACGATCGTCTGTCCAAGTCCCTTAGAGCCTGGAACTGCTGATGAAATCCTACAAACAGTTTATGTCCGAGAGTGTCAACATCTCGGGCGATTTCAACGGAAATCTTTATATCAACTCACAGACTGAAGAACCTCAGCAGGTGGGAGAAACTTATTCTGCTGACGTTCTTTATAATGGCGATTTGTATAATATCGAGTTTGTCTCTGAGGGTGCTCCTACCAAGAATGAGTTGGTAGAAATGCTTCAGGGTGAATATCCTGGTGCAATGGTCCAAGCAATCTACCCCGTAGAAAAGAGCAAGGTAAACATCACCAAGTCAAACAAAGTAACTATTGATGGCGAGGGTCATAAGTACGGAGCATTTTAAGTCATGGCACAGTGGAATAAAAATACCCAAGACTTTCTCAACCAGGAAAGGAGTCTCTTTGAGGTAGTTAATATTGCCGACCATTGGGGTGAGCAAACTGATTGGAGACCACAGTTTACTGGTAAGAATAGATTTAAGGTATCTCCATATCAAACAACTTTCTTTAACACCTTTCAGTATGGTTTAGAGACAGACATTTGGGAAACTGATATTACTGGAACTGCCTCTGCTGTTCACAATCCCGATGCTTCCAATGTCACGATGTCAGTTGGTAGCACTGCTGGGGATAAAGTAATCAGACAAACTCGCCAGGTAATGAGATACATTCCTGGTAGAGTATCACTGATATCTTTTGCTATTCGTTTGGAAACTCCCGTCACAGGAGTCCGCAGAAGATTTGGTGTATTTGATGTTAATAATGGTGCTTACTTTGAGGATGATGGTGGCACCTATTCTTGTGTTATTCGCAGTAAAGCATCTGGTAGTGTAGTAGAAAACAGAGTTACCAGAGATAACTGGAATGGTGATAAGTTAGACGGCACTGGTCCTAGTCAAATCACTGCTAGTGCTACTGCCGTTCAGATGATTAACATCGAGTATGAATGGTATGGTGCTGGTCAAGTAATCTTCAGTTATACTATTGACGGTGAAACTCACGTCATTCATAAGTTTAATACTGCAAACCGCCAAGATAGTGTTTGGTGCTCCACTCCGTTCCTTCCTATTCGTGTTGAGTTAGAGAATGTAACTGGTGCTGCTGGCACTGGCACTCATTACATGTATCAAGGTTCTAACTCTCTCACTCAAGAAGGAGAGCCAGAGAAACTTGGCACACTGGTTAGTTATTCCAACCCCATCACTGGCACTACACTAACAGCAGCAAATACATTTTATCCTGTCATAAGTTTGCGTCTCAAACCTAACGACCTTGCTGGTATCGTGTTGCCAAGGTCTCTACAGGTAGCAACAAACGACAACACGAATATATTCTGGAGGTTGGTAGAAAATCCAACTCTTACTGGTGCTACTTGGACGGATCATCCAAACCCAGATGCGATTACTCAGATTGATACTACTGCGACTGCTTCTACTGGTGGTGTAGTGCTTCTCTCTGGATTTACTGTTGGTGGTGGTGCTAGTCTGATTGAACTTGACGACAAAGCAGCACTACAGATTGGTAGAAGTTCATTGGGAACTGTGAGTGATATCTACACTCTTGAGTGTGCCTCTCCAAACACTAACAAAGCAGCACTGGCAGTTCTCAACTGGTTGGAGCAAAGATAAATTTCATAATTTATACACATTTCCTTAACATAAGTACAAATCGTAACATACTGTAGCTTGTTTTTTTGGTAAATAGAAGTATACTTGTTGTATCAGCGTGATACTCCTATGGTCTCATTCTATTTGACTCTTGCTATTCTCGTTTTGATGATTGCATATGCAGGCGTCGATAATACCATGAAGCTGTTTGCGTACATGGACTTGGAGTTGCGTTGGCAATGGATTTTGTTCAGAGGATTCTTTATTAGAAGAAAACTTGAGAAAGAACTGAACATACCAAGAACAAGTATCATCAAGCACTATCAAACCTATGGCAAACGATAAGGAAATGTCCGACTTAAGTGTCACTAGGGCAGAATGTCCGAAGTGTGGCGCGGTTTGGATAAATGGTCAGCATTACTGGTCTGGAACTGGAAAAAAAGGTAATGAATTGGACCTTGCAGGTCTAGTATGTAATAAACTGGGGAATCACCAATGCATCAATCCTAAGCAAGGAATGGATGGCGGTGATACATGGGCAAAACGCTTAGAAGACCTCGACGCTACTACTACCGATGAATCCGAAATTTAACTTCAAAAACTGGGGACAAGATGTTGAAGTCCCTGAAAGACTCACTGAAGAAAGAGTACAGGAGATGATTGATGATGCCATACGAAAGCATAATCGTAATGCTTCGATTATCAGTATGTGTGTTGGTTGGGTTGTTCTTGCACTTTTTGCTGAAGGTCTGCTTCGACTCATTGGAGTAATCGATCCGTTACTGCCATGGCTCAAAATCACATTGAATTAATAGGTATAGTTTTATTACTATTATTCGCTATAACGATGTTTTATCAGGGAACCATGATATTACGTCAAGAGCGAGGTTATTCTCAACGCTATATAAAGCGGGACATGGAAAACATGCGCCGTAGAGTTGAGGAACTACTCAAGAATGACGAAGATTAAAACGATCCTTTTTTCACTGCTCGCCACATTATTCTTTGCAGCACCTGCATGGGCAGTCGATGTACAAATGGGTGCCAATGGTAACCTAGTGTTTGAACCAGCAGAAGTTAGTATTGCTGCTGGCGAATCGGTCCATTTCATTAACAACATGCTTCCTCCACATAACGTGGTGGTAGAAGACCATCCTGAGTGGTCGCATGAAGGTTTAGCAATGTTACCAGGTGAAGACTTTGAGGTGACATTTCCTGAGGCAGGAGACTATACTTACTGGTGTGCTCCCCATAAAGGTGCGGGCATGATTGGGACAGTTCATGTCTCATAAGTATGAACCAATGCCTAGATGGTGTTGGTGGATGCTAATTGGCATTATGTTATTCACCATCTTTGCATTCGGTATTATGATAGCAGGAATGATTTTTGTATGAATCACGCAGACCATTCAACTTTCGAGCATATTATTCACATGATACTTTGTTGCATTGCTGGTCTAGGTATCGGCACCCTGGCAGTCTGGGGATACAATAAAATTAAAGATTCTAAGAATCACAATCCATGAAAAAACTAAACACTGTCATATTAAATCTAACAGTGGCAATACTCGACTTTCTTTATAGGGGTCGTGACATACAACGTTTTTGGGTGCTTGAGACTATTGCTCGGGCACCCTATTTTGCATTTTTAAGTGTACTGCATTTCAAGGAGTCTTTAGGACTTCGCACTGAGTCACACTTTTATTTGATGAAAGAACACTTTGCACAAACAGTCAATGAAACGGAACACCTCACCGAAATGGAATCAAGGGGTGGAGCAAGTGCTTGGATTGATAGGTTTCTCGCTTACCATTTGGTGCTTGTTTACTATTGGGTCAATGTGGCTTATTATTTTATTCTTCCTCGTGCTGCTTATCATCTAGCAGCAGAAGTTGAGTTACATGCCACACATACATATGGTGAATATCTGACACGCTATCCTGACGATCAGAAAATAATTGCTATCATGAATGATGAAGTTCATCATTATCAGGAGTTAACATGGGCAATGGAGAAGATTAAATGAAAGTAGGAATCATCGGACTCGGACGGATGGGCGAAGGAATGTCCCGCCGTCTTATCAAAGCAGGACACGAAGTATGGGGTTACAGAAACAACTATGCAAAAGCTGAAGAACAATATGAGAAGGGTTATATCAGTGGATGTACCACTTCTGTGGAAAGCCTTGTTCAAGTAGTCAGCGACAAAGGTCCTGGCGTTTACATGATGGTAGTACCAGCAGAAACAGTGGAGGACACACTCAATGAGTTATTACAATTTTGTGTGGAGGGTGATATTATTATTGATCATGGCAATTCCAAT